>Ga0308170_10000908_pt1 | contig 31890 bp, 34 predicted proteins | sample PhyBR2_2_FD_202136 | JGI IMG/M metagenome (GOLD analysis project Ga0308170, IMG submission 202136) | Phyllosphere microbial communities from UC Gill Tract Community Farm, Albany, California, United States - DLSLSB.R2 | ecosystem: Host-associated > Plants > Phyllosphere > Unclassified | place...
CGACGAGTCAGCGCGCGCTCGATGGCTCAACGAGGCGGCGGGAGCGGAAGAGGACGAACATTCCCCAGCCCTGGTCGTCGTCGCCGCCTTTGCGCTGCAGGTTGGCGAGGTACCGAGCGATCTCGACGCGCCATTCTTGCGGAACCGGGCTCTTGGTGACGTAGAGCGCGATGATGATGCCGGGCAGGAGGAACATGGGACCTGTCGGTAGATCAGGGTCAGCTCAGGGAGCAGGAGGAGGTGCGAGAGAGAGAGAGAGAGAGGTGGACGCACCGCCGTACTCGCCGCTCCAGTGCCCGTCGTCCGACTGGAGGCGCTTGTAGAACTCGAAGCCTGCGGGTTGCTAGAGTCAGCGTACGCTTGCGAGGAGAGACTGAAGGAGGGAGGGAACGCACCCTTCTTTGCTGCGTCAAGAGGAGACTGAGCCGGAGCTGGGTCGACGCCCTTGAGCGGGAGGTCGAGCCCGAGCCAGTAGGCGGCCTCGTCGGTCTGGGGCTTGTCGCGCACGGCGTGGGTGTCGGCACCCCACACGGTCTCGTAGGGCGCAGCAGTGCTGGCGTCGTGGTCGCGGTGGTAGAGCCAGACGTGGCGGCCGCCGTCGGTCGCGGACGAGAGGCGCCAGCGGGCGGGGTCGGTCTGGCCGAGCGGGCCTGGGGGCGGGTAGGCTCGAGGGGTGGCGGCGGTCATGGCTGGACCCGGCTGAACGCAGCTGAGCGTGTGCCTGGTGCGGTGAGAGGGAGAGAGGCTGAGCCGAGAGGGGGAGCGACGACCACGCCCTCGTTCGACACCAGCTTGCTCCGTCCCGCGCAACAAGGTCCCGGTCTGGCACCTCGAGCACACCCTGCAAGCTCTTGCGCACATACAGAGCCCGCTCTCGCCCTCGCACGCCCCGTACTCGCCCATCTCGACCCGTCGCACCTCCTCATCAACTCGACGCGACCACACCCCCGCCCTCGGTCACCATGGTCGCCCGCGACGAGCTCTTGCTAGTGTTTGACCTCACCTCGACCCTTCTGCGAGCTGGTCTCGGCGTCCTCGACTTGATCCGCGGTCCCCTCATCGTCCGTCCTCTCCCCCCCTCCTCGTCCCGGCTCTCTCTCGAGCGAGCTGACCCGCCCTCACTTCCGCTCGCAGGAGCTCCCGACCCGAGTCGGCCGCATGGCGGGCAAGTCGGGCACCCGCGTCGAGGATTACCTCGTTGGCGCGCAGCTCGCCGCCGCAGAAGCCGTCACGGCCGCAGGAGGCGCCCGCGACTTCGACATCATCGACCCGTGTCGTGTCGACGAGCGCACAGGGTTCGAGGTCACCGATTGGAACGCCCTCGAGGCCGTCTTGTGCGTCTACCGCCTCTCCCTCTTGCTCGGCTCACACTCTCGCGCGCACCGACCCTCCAGATGCTGACGCTCCTCTCTTCCGAACAGCCGCTACGCCATGCACACGTCCCTCCAGCTTCAGCGCCCGCCACTCGCCCACCCAGTCGTCCTGTCCCTCCCCTCGTCCTGCCCGCCCTCGACCGTCGACGCCCTCCACCGCCTCCTCTTCGAGCGCCTCCTCCTCCCGCAGCTCCTCGTCGGCACCCGCCCCTTCTTCGCCTCGGGCGCAGCCGGCGCCCTCTCGTGCGTCGTCCTCGACCTCGGCTACCGCGGCGAGGGCTCCGAGATCTCGGTCGTGCACGACAACCAGGAGCTGCCCGGGCCGTCGGGCCTGCGCCTCCCGCACCTCGACGAGGGCGTCTGCGACGACTACTGCGCCCTCAAGCTCCTCGAGGCGCACCCGGACATCCCGCAGCAACTCGTCGCCGCCGCGGGCCGGCCCGCAGGAGCCGTCCTCGCGCCGGGCGAGCTCGCCCACGCCTTGCGCCGCATCGTCGGCGAGCTCAAGGTGCGCGACCTGATCGGGCTCGAGAGCCCGCTCGTCGCCGGCCTCGGCGCCTCGGCGAGCGTCGGCGCGGTCGGCGGCGCAGGCGCCGACGGGCTCGAGGGCGAGGACGGCAGCTTCGATGTCGCCAAGGCCATCGTCGAGGGCAAGGTCAACGACATCGTCAAGGGCGGCAACAAGGGCAAGGGCAAGGAGGGCGCCAACGGCTCGGATGCAGACGGCGACTTTGTCGTCGTCGCCAACCCTTTCGCGCCTGCGCAACCCGCCGCCGCGCCCGCCCTCGCCGGCCCGAACGGCGAGACCGACCTCACGGCGCCCGCCGCGCCCGCACCAGGCACGACGCTGCGCCTCGGCCCCGCCCGGCACCGTTACCTCGAGCCGCTGTTCCGGCCCTCGCTCGTCGCGCAGCTCGCGCCGAGCGCGTCCTCGGCGGCGCAGCAGCTCGGCCTCGCCGAGTACGAGCGCTTTGCCCGGCGGGCCGACGGCGTCGATGCGAGCGTCGCCGAGGCAATCGGTGTTGCGCTGAGCGCGGTCGAGGACGCAGAGGTGCGCGCGGCGGTCGGAGAGGCGATCGTCGTCATCTCGAGCGGGCGGATCGCGAGCAACAGGGGTCCGTCCTCCTTCCTCCTCCTCTCCCTCTCCCTGCTCCTTGTCGACATCTTGATGCTAACGCTGCCTCTCTCTGCGAAACAGCACTCGGCCCCGCCCTGATCCCGCTCCTGTCGCCGTTCCGCTCGGACCTCGCCGCCGGCTACGACGCCGAGGGCCAGCCGCTCACGCGCCCGATGCGCTACCTGCGCGCGCCAGAGTACTTTGCCAACTTCAAGGAGCGTGCAGGCGAGTGGATGGTCTACCTCGGCGCGTGCGTCATGGGCAAGGTGCGTCGGCGCTCGCTTTCGTTTCCGACGAGCGCCCGTCCTCTCAGAGGGACGCCTCGGCTCACCCATTGTGCTCCTTGCGCAGCTCCTCATCGGCGACTCGCAGTCCAAGCTCTTCATGGTGCGTCCGTCTCGCTCGCCCGCTCGCCGTCTCGCCCTCTCCCTGACCCGCTTTTCGCCTCTCAGACCAAGCAGGACTACGCCAACTTTGGGCCATCGTTCTATCGCCAGCTCGACCCGATACAGGCACAGTAGATCTCGAACGTCTCGTTGCAAAGAGCAGCCCCTCCTCGCGACCAGGCTGTACAGAGAGAAAGAGAAAGAAAGCGCCCCGCTCGGACCCGCTACTTCTTCTTCTTGCGCCGCGCCGCCGCCTTTGCCGCGCTCGGGTTCTTGGGCACCTGGGGCGCCTGCGGGCCCTGCATGAGGCCGATGCTCGCGCCGGCCATGTCGCTCTCCGGGCCGGCCTGCTCAATCTTGTCGCGCAGGCTCAGGGCCGCCATGAGGTCGTTGAGCTGGTCCTTGAGCTCGTCGACCTCTGCGCGCACGCCCTGCGTCTCGGCCGTCTGGAGCGCCATGTCGCTTCGCAGCGCGGCAAGGTTGCGCGACAGCGAGGCCGTTACGGCGCGCTCGGCGTCGAGGTCCTTGTCGAGCGCGCGCCGCGCTCGGACCGCCTCGGCACGCTCCTTGCGCCGCTCGTCGGCCTCGTGCGCTGCGTCGCGCCGCACTCGCTCGAGCTGCGCCTCGAGCTCGCCCCGCTCGCGCTGCGCCTCGTCGCGCTCGCGCTCGGACCGCCGCTCGGCCTCCTTGGCCGCAGCGCGGAGCCGGCCCACCTCGAGCTCGAGCTCGTCGCGCTTGGCCTCGCTGACCCGCACGCGGTCCTTCTCGAGCGCGAGCTCCTCCTCGAACCACTCGCGCTGGCTCGCGAGCTGCGAGCTCATGAGGTCGCCGTAGCTGACGGCGAGCGCCTCGAGCTTGTCCTGCTCGACCTCGGCGTCGCGCCCGGGCCCGGCGCCGGCGGCGGCCGACGCAGCGATCTTGAGGCTCAAGTCCTCGGTGTCGGGCGTCGTCGGACCGGCGGGACGAGAGGGGACGGGGAGGGAGGGGAGCTCGATGAGGCGGCCATCGTTGGCGGGCGACGAGTCGGACGGGCGCAGGCGGATCAGGCGGTGAACGTACTCGTCATCTGCAGAAGAGGATGAGCATCAGCCGGGCGGCGGCGAGGAGGAGCGTCGAGGAGGAGGAAGCGACGCACCGAGGTACGACCAGATGCGCCCGGTGCTGAGCTCGAGCGAGTACCTGCGACGACGAGAGCAGGAGTCAGCGACCGAGTGAGAGGGAGGCGCAAAGAGAGAGCGAGAGAGGGACGTACGAGTGTCCGGTCTCGCCAAAGTGCGAGTGAGCGTGCCCGCCCTGGTACCGACCGCTGCGCGCGCCGCACGGACCTCGTCAGGTCGGCTCGATCGAGCCGAAGATGCAAAAGAGGAGGAGCAGACGCACCAGCCGACGTTGCCGCAGATGACGCAGATCCAAAGGTTGGACGGGCTCTGGCACACGGCGCACTTGGCGTCGCTCGCCTCGGAGACCGTGTTGCGGCGCTGGCGGGCGTTCGAGTAGCGGCAGACGGGGCATCTGCGAGCAGGAAGACGTGGTCGGCGTTAGGTTCACACCCTCATACGCAGTCGACGCTCATAAAGAGCGAGAGCCCGCGAGAGGAGGAAGAGCGTCGCCGACGCACCTCGAGTCTCGCCACCGGAGAAGGCACGAGCAGTGGAACGAGTGGCCGCACAGGACGCTCACGAGCCCGCCGTTGGCCCTCGCGTCGAGCGTGTCGAGGCAGACCGGGCACGTCGGCAGCTCGACGAGGTCCCGGCCCGTGACCGGGTCGACCGGTGGGCTCGCGCCGCCCGTCTCGCGCGCGCCCGAGTACGACGGGAACGTGAACGGCGGCGTCGACGTCGCCTTGAGCTTGACGCTCGAGATCGACACGACGTGGCAGATCTCGCTGTCCTTCGAGTCGTGGAACGGCCGGCCGTCGTACATGCGGCGGAACTCGTTGGCCTTGGCCGCGTCGTGGAAGCGCACGAGGACGAGCGACCGATTCGGCGTCGCGTCGCGGAGCATGCGCACCTGCTCGACGTCGTCGAGCGCCGGCGCGATGAACTCGAGGAGCGCGGCGGCGTTGAGGACGCCAGGGACGCTGACGAGCCCGACGGCGCGCCCGTTGTCGTCCTCCTTGGCCTTGCGCTTGTCGGCGGCCGTGCTCGTCTCGGCGCCGAGCTCGCGGTAGAGGTGGATCATGCCGAAGAAGAGGTCGGTCGTGCCGCTCGTCTCGGGCGGGCGTGACGCGCCGCCGCCGTTGCTGCCGCCGCCGACGCCGGGGAGGGTCGCCGAGGCGAGGCGCGGCGAGACGAGGGGTGCCATGCCGCGAGTTTCGGGATGGTAGATCGAGTCGACGTGGAGGGGGCCGAAGCGGAAGTCGAGGACGGCCTTGTGCGAGGTTGCGACGGAGGTGGTGGTCGAGGAGGAGGAGGGAGGAGGGAGGAGGCCCTTGGACGGCGTCCACAGGTCGGCGGTTGCGATGGCGGGTGGGCTCGCGAGTCCGAACGACTCGGACCAGATGCGCGGCGGCGAGAGGGTGTCGCTCGCGGCGGGCGGGCTGGGGAGGGCGGTCGAGAGGCCGGCGGCCGAGAGGGTGGACGGGGTGCGGGTGTCGAGCGGGCGGGTGGCGGGGAGGCGGGTCGCCCAGAAGGGTTGACGAGTCGAGGGGAGGACGAGGCGCTTCTGCACGGCGCGCAGCTGCTGGTCGAGGGCTGGAGGGAGCCGGGTCGGGGTGGTCGGGAGGAGTGGGGAGGTGTCGTGCGACGCGGCGAGCGAGGGGTGCGTGTGGTCGTACAGCTCGATGCTCACGGCGAATCGAGGCTCAGCGACGGCTGGCACCGGCATCCATGCGCTGTGGATGCCGAGCGAGAGTGGACCGACGGCGACGACGAGATGAGGACGGCGACGACGAGGCTGACGAGGGCGAGTCGCGCCTGCTGCCGGCTGCGGGGTGTGCGACCGATCGAGAGGTGCCCTCGCGCTGCTGCTGGCTGCGCTGCTCGAGCCAGGAGCGAGAGGAGTGAGCGTGTGAGCTGCACCGCCTCGGACAAGCGACTCGGCGACGACGACGCTCGACAACGCTCTCCAGCTTCCTTTGCTGAGCTCCCGACAGCTCTCTCACTGCGACAAGATAGTAACTGTAAAGTTGCAAGCGGTTATCGAAAAAGCTCCCTCGCCTCGACGTCCCTCAGGCCTCCTCCTCCTCCTCCCTCGGAACGAGCCCTGTTCGCTCCTCACCTGCGCATGTACGTGTCCTGCTGGCCCTGCCCGTCGTACATCTGCGCCTGCTGCTGCTGCTGCTGGCCCGGGTGCCCCTGCTGCTGCTGCTGCTGAGGCGGCGGCGGCGCGTGCTGCATGTACAGCTCGGGCGGCGGCTGCGGCAGGCCCATGCCCGGCGGCGCCTGGTTGCTCATGTGCTGCAGGTGCGGCGGCGGCGGCGGCAGGTGCTGGTGCTGCGGCGACAGCATGTGCATGTCCTCCTGACCGCCGGGCGGCTCGCCGTAGTGCGCGCGCTGCGCCGCGTACGGGTCCTGCACCGACCGCGGCGCCGACGACTGGTAGTGGCCCGGCGGCGGCGGGAGGTGCCGAGGCTGGCGCGGCGACGAGCTCGGCGAGTGGTGCGGGTGAGGGTACGGGTCGAGCGGATGCGGAGGGCGGTTCGGGTTCGGCTGCGCAGGGAGGGGAGGTCAGCTACGAGGTCGCGCTCGGGGACGAGGAGCTTGACGAGGACGAGGGACGTACAAGCTGGTGCGTGTAGCCGAGCGCTGGAGGAGGAGGGTACGCCTGGTACCGCCCGTTCATGCCCGACTGCTCCATCATGTCCTGGTACTCGCGCGGCGGGTGCATCGGCGACGGCAGCTCGCTGCCCATGCCCGACCGCGTCTGAGCGTAGCCCGGCGACGGCGGGTAGTCGGCGAGCGAGCCCGGCGGCGCCTGGTTGAGCGGGTGCACCCGGTGCGGCGACGGCGGCATCTGCTGCATCTGGTCCATCGCGCCGTGAATCGTCGGCGTCGGCAGCGACGACGAGCCCGACGGCGCAGGCGGTACGATGGGCGCAGGGCGCGCCTTGGCGCGAGGGCGCTGCTGGCGAGTGCGCAGCGCGATCTGCCCGCCGTGCTGCTTCGAGTTGGCCTCGAACGGCCGCTTCTGCGCCGCGGGTGGGAGCGGCAGGAGCGGGCCGTCAGGCGGCGGCGAGATGTAGTTGCTCGTCTTCTCCTCCTCCGGGTCGACCGCCTGCGAGACACAGATGAAGAGCAAAGGTGAGTTAGGAAGGCCGCGCTCGACGAGGGGGACGAAGGGGACGAGGGACGCACCAAGCAGCGCTGGATCAGCCTCTGGCCCTCGCTCGGCGAGCCGTCAGGGTTGGCGCCGACGAGAGGCTGGAACTTGGTCGTCGTGAAGGTGTAGACCTGCAGGGGAGAGCCGTCAGCGAGAGCTTCGAGTGAGCGAACGAGGGAGAGAGGGACGAACGATGCCGGTCTCGGACACGACGAGCAGCAGGACCTCGGTGCCGGTGAGCGTCGCGAGCTCGTAGGCCTGCGCACGAGGAAAGAGGCGTTCAGGATCGAGGCGCGACGGCCGAGGAGGAGGAGGAGGAGGGACGCACCTTCTTCATGATGCCCGCCTTGCGCTTCGAGAACGTGATGTGCCGCTTCTCCTTCTTCTGGATGTACTCGATCTCGATCTTCCTCCTGCCCTTGTCCGGGTCGACGCCCTCGCCCGCCGCCTCGCCGGGGCCCTCGGCGCCGCTGCCGCTCCCACCGCTCGCCGCGCCGCTCCCACCGACCGCGCTCGCCGACGCCGACGCCGACGCCGCAGCGCCGCGCGCGCGAGCCGTCGTGCGCTGCTTCTTCTTGGGCGCGGCGCCGTCGTCGTCGTCGTCGTCGTCGTCCGAGCCGTCCGCCGTCGGGTCGAACGCGACGATGGCCGGCGCGGGGGCGCCGCGCTGCGGGCGGGTCGACGAGCGCGTCGTGGGCGCTGCGGCCGACGGCGCCGAGGACGAGTCGGCGGGCGACTCGATCGAGACGGAGGGGAGGGTGGCCGAGGATGGGTAGTCGAGCGAGGGAGGAGGGGGCGCGCCGCCGTGCTGCTGCTGCTGCTGCTGCTGAGAGTCGGGGAGGAGCGCGCCGGGCGAGACGGGCGAGGGGTTGGCGTGGGTCGGCTGCTGCTGCTGCTGCTGCTGGGCGAACGCGCCTGGCTGGGCGAGGTAGGGCCGGGACGATGGGCCGGCGTGCGGCGCAGGAGGAGGCTGAGGTGCTGCCGGCGAGGCTGAGGCGGGCGACGCGTCCATGGCGGTGTTGTTGCTCGTCGCGGGTGGTACTTGGGCGGCTGCACCTCCCAAAACGAGGAACGCAGAGGGGCAAAGAGAGACGGAGGGGGAGCGCTGGTGCCGACGACTCGAGGGCGGGAAGAGGAAGGTGCGGGCGGTTGCGCCGTGGCTGCCTCGCTGGGCGTACGCGTCGAGGGCTGGCGAACGGTCCTTGCCTGGCTGGGGAGGCGAGGGGGCTGGCTCGTCCCGTTCGGGGTGAGGGCGAGGCGGGGTGTGGGCGGCACCTAGGGGCGGCGACGCTGGGCGAGCGTGGGAAATGGAGCTCGCGGTTCTGGCTGCTGCTCGCTGACAGGCTTGGTGGCTCGCTGGACGAGGGCGGTGAGAGGGTTCCGGGCTCGCCGAGGAAGGTTGCTGGTCGCGACGAGGGCGCACTTGCCGCGTTGAGCGAAAGGCTTTCTGGCTCGACGCGTTGACCAAGGCCGTCGCAGCACAAGCAGCAGACGACGAGAGACGCTCTGTGCGACGCGAGGGTGTTGTCACAGCTCGACAGCGGCTCGTAGCTTGGCTCCTCTCCTCGGCGTCGGCGAGCGCACGGATTGGAAAACGCGAGCGCCGGCCGGCTGTCGGAAGGCTCTCACTCGCCTCGTGCGCCGCTGGAACCAGCTGGTCCGCGACTCGCTGTTGTGCAAGAGGCGATCTCTGCGAGCGGACCGTGCGCCCGAGGGCGCGCGGGCGCAGGGCGCGCAGGGCCTTGCCTCGCGCTTTGACTCACAGTTTCGCTCGACGAGCTCGTGCGAGACCCAGAGCTCGCAAGCCCATCGCGTCTACGAACGCAGCAAGAGCCTGCTGCTTTCGCTCTCAGCGAGCCGAAGATCGGTCTCCCTCGGCTCGTTCCACGCGCGCGACGGTCGAGGAGAGACAGAGACGATGGTCGAGGTTGCAGAGGCTGCGAGAGGGGAGTGTGACATGGACAGGGATAGAGAGAAGACGGTGGAAAGAGAAGGACGACGGTGATGCGCAGGAGGACGAGCGAGCCCCTCACGGCGACGAGCGCTCGACCTGGATCGTCAAGTCGTCGAGCCCGCCAATGCTGCTCCGCAGCGCTCGCCGCACCTTGGCCGTCACCTTGTCGACGTCGGCGTAGTGCAGAGGAGCGCGACCTTGCTGCGCCGAGTAGTCGTTCGGGGCGGGCGCGAGCTGGATGCAGAGCGAGCCGACCATCGACGAGGGGTCCTTCTGCCAGAACCGAGCGTTGCTGTAGGACGCGACGCCGTCGACGCGCTGCACCTGCGAGTCGGCGAGATCGAGAGGCTCGTCAGGCGTACTCGTAGACGGAGGGCTACGAGAACGAGCGAGAGGGAGAGGACGGTGAACGCACTGCCGAAAGCGCTTTGCGGACGTCGGCCTCGGTCTCGTCGCCCATGTCCAGCATGAGCAGCTTGCCCGAGTCGACGACGAGCGGCACCACGCTCGCAAAGATGAGGACGGCGATGAAGATGGACGCGAGCGGGTCGAACCCGGTCCAGCCGTACCGGTTGATGAGGAGCGTCGAGATGATGACGCCAACCGAGCCGAGCGTGTCGGCCATGACGTGCTGCACAACGGCGAAGAGAAGGGTGTCAGGAGGACCCGGGAGAGGACGAGAGTGACGAGAAGGTGAAGAGGCTCGAGAGGTCCGAGCGGGACGAAAGGTCGAGCGGGAGGACAGCGAGGGTAGGGAGGAGGGCTAGGAGAGAGTCGAGAGGACGCACAAGGAAGACGCCCTTCATATTGTGGCTGTGCCCGCCCGCCGCCGCGCCGTGCTCGTCGTCGTCCTCCTCCTCATGCTCCTCCTCTCCGGCGCAGCCATGCTGGTCGTGCGCATGCGCGTCGCCGTGCGCGTGCGCGTGCGAGTGCGCCGGTGCAGGGCTCGTGTGCGCGTGAGCGTGCAGCGACGGCGAGCGGGCGTGGGTCGGCGAAGAGGATGCCGAGGGCGAGGCGGCGTGTGAGTGCGAGCGCTGGTGGGCCGAGCGGGTCGGCGTCGAGTGCGAGTGGGCGTGGGCGTGTGAGGTTCCGTTGTGCTGCAAGCGCGAGAGCGAGTCAGCGAGGAATGAGGGTGCCGGGACGAGGCGAGCAGGACGCACCGAGTGCCCATTGTGCGCGTCCTCGTCCTTTTCCTCCTTGTCGGTCAGGAACGGCGTCGACTTGGAGCGCACGGCCGTCTGCAGGTGAAGGCAAGTCAGCCTGTGTCCCAATTCGAGGCGAGCGCGCAAGAGACAGAGCGGACGCACGTGGCTGTGACCGTGGCTGGGCCCTCCTCCTCCTCCTCCTCCGCCGCCGCCGTGCGAGTGCCCATGGTGCCCATGCCCGGTCGCAAACATGCCGACGAGGTTGACGGCGAGCCCGACGGCGCTCACCGTGAGGAGCTGGCCCGTGTTCATCTCGGGCGGGTCGATGAGCCGCTCGACGGCCTCGAAGACGATGAAGATCGAGATGAGGCACAGGAAGATGCCGTTGGCGAACCCAGAGAGCGTCTCGACCCGAGAGTAGCTGCGAGGGGGGCAAGACAAGGAGTCAGCTCGAGTCCGTCCCCTCCGTGCTCCTCTCGAAAAACAGAGAGAGAGACTCGCCCGAACGTGAAGGTGTCGTTGGACGGCCAGGTCGCCATCACGGACGCAAAGAGACCCATGGCGAGGGCGAGGCAGTCGAAGAACATGTGGATCGCTGCGAACGAGGAGGAGCAAGGGTCAGTTCGAAGATCGTAGAGCCGGCGGGACGAGGGAAAGGGGAGGACGCACAGTCCGAGATGAGGCCGAGCGAGTTGGTCCAGATGCCGTACGCCATCTGCACAAACATGTAGGCGAGATTGAGGCACAAGAAGAAGTAGATGCGGCGCGACTCGGGCGAGGCGAGGATCGTCTTGATTGTAGAGCGCAGGTGGCGGTAGAAGGTCGACAGGCGCTGCACGACGGACCGGTTCGGCGAAGAGGTGCCCGTCGAGACGCCGCTCGAAGCTGGAACGACGGTAGCGCGAGGGTCGGTCGAGGCGATGTGCGAAATGGCTGCAGGGGAGAGAGTCAGCCTTGCTCACGAGCCCGCTCTTCGAGGTCGGCGAGAGGGACGCACCGTTCCACCCGATCACGCCGACCGCCGCTTCTCCCAAGCTGATGCCGCGACCGAACCCGACGTAGCCGATGAACGCCGTCGCCGAGGCGGCGATGGGCCACCCGGAGCTCAGAAGCTTGGCCGGCGGAAAGTGCGCGAGGAGCGACCGGACGAGGAGAGGGTCGCCGATGATGAAGGTCGCCGAGAGGAGAAGGATGCCGAACGTGTCGAGTGAGAGGGAGGCGTCGGGCGTGGCGAAGGAGGATGAGGGCGAGGTGGATGCGGAGGCGAGGGTCGAGGCGCTCGACGGCGAAGCCTGCACAGCAGCGGGTCAGTCAAGGTACGGTCGTGCGAGAAGCGTCCGGGAGAGAGAGGGAGGCACGAAGAACGAGTGCAGGAGGGCGAGCGGCGCAGCGACTGCTGTCGCCAAAGAGGCACCGACGGCGTGCATCCTGGCCTTCTGCCGCTCGTCGCCGTTGTGGGCCGCAAAGATCTCGGCGCGCTGCCCGGCCGACAGGAGGTGGAAGAGGAGGTAGACGTAGCCGGTGCGGCTCGTACTGGCTGTGGCAGAGGGGGAGTCAGCGCAGGCAAAGAGGACGGGGCGGAAGAGCGAGCGAGCGAGGGGACGCACAGGACAGCGTCGAGTCGGCGAGGTACGCGACGACGACCATGGCGGTCGTCATGGCGAAGGCGTTGCTGCGCTCGACGGCTTTGCGCCCGCCGGCTTTGACGAAGGGGAGGCCGCGCGCCCAGAGCGGGGCGAACGAGGTGAGGAGGATGAACCTGCGAGGGCATGGCCATGAGTCAGCGACGCTCGACAGCAAGCTGCAGAGAGAGTGACGGACCGAAGTATGCTGATGCGAGAGACGGACAGGAAGGCGCAGAGCGTCTCGAGGGCGAAGAACAAGGGGTAGAGCCGGCTAGGTGGTTTCTGCGGACGGGGGGAGGGAGCGTCAGCGAGGGGCCTCAGCGGGCGCATCCAGCACACAGCCCCTCACTTGACGCGCTCTACACGAGGAGCGCGCCACGGATGCCTGCTCGAGCAGCTCTCGAGCGGGCCGGGCGAGTCGGGAGGAGGGTGTGGGGGAGGGAGCTCACCGTCCTCGCCTTGCTGCCCCTCTGCTGCCCGGCCGACCAGCTCAGCGCCAGCAGACCGACTGCTCCCACTCCCTGCACGAGAGCCGCGAGCGTCCAGGGCGACCGGCCTTGCGCGAAGAGCCAGTCCTTTGCGACATGGAGGGCGAGGGCGAAGAGCGACTTGGACAGGAGGACGGCGAAGAGAAGGTCGGCGGGTAGCGAGGTCGCGCTGCTGCTGCATTCATGGCGTCAGCGAGCCATCTAGTTGCCTGTCGACGCGAGAAAGAGAGAGGAGAGCGCACCCGTGTCGAGAGAGCTGCGAGAGGCTCACTCTGCCCGCCCGCCGAGGGTCGTACGCCTCGACATAGCCGCCGTTCATGCCCCTGCTGCGTGTCGAGCCGGTCCTCGCACTAGCTGGGAGCGGTGCGGTGTGAGGGAGGGTCGCGAGCCGGCGCGGTCCTCCTCGTCGCGAGGACGGTGTCTCGGCGGCCGACTTCGTCACCAAGCTCTCGTGCGCCTTGTACTGCTCAGCGCAACGCTCAGATCATCACATTACGCGCGAGCCGAGCCAGAAGATGCAGCTCTGACGAAGGCGAACCCGCCTCTCCGAGTCGCCGCGCGCACGTTCCTTCGTCCGAAGCGGCCTCCCTCGACGCGCTCAAGCATGAAGCACAACAAGCGGTACACAATGCACACGGAGAGAAAGCTGCTCGAGCCCGACCCGCCCTCGTGCTCCTCCTCGCCGGCTCGGCCCTCGCCTCGCTCGCGCTCACGACGCCTCCCTCCTCGTCGCGACGACCCTGAGCACCTGTGCCATCGGCATCGTGAGCGAGTGGCGGTACCTCGGCGTCGGCTCGGCGCACAGCGGCGTCTGCACCATGGGCGTCGTCGCGAGGTAGTCGGGCGCGAAGGCGATGTCGAACGTGCTGAACAGGGCGAGGAGGACGGCGACGGCCTCGAAGGTGGCAAGCGTCTCACCTGCGGGCGGGGCGACGAGGTCAGGTTGGGCTCGTGCGCGGGTGAGGGGGAAGAGGAAGAGGTCGACGGACCGAGGCAGCTGCACGAGCCGAAGTGGACGACGAGCGCAAGAGTCAGTGAGCCGTCTCACGTCATGAGCTGCAGTCGAAGAAGAAGAGAGACAACTGGACGCACCGCCTGAAGCCGCCATTAAACGCGTGCAGCCTCGAGTCCATCTTGAACTTGCCCTCGTCGTCAAACCAGCGCTCGGGCTTGAAAGCGCCGGCGGCGGCGCCCCAGATGGACGGGTCGCGCGCCTGCAGGAAGTCGCACCAGCCGACGTGCTGCTCGAGAGGAATGAAGAGAGGGAGGGGAGGTCAGGCTGAACGCTCAGCAGCTCGTCCGGGAGGGGACCGTGCGCGGAGGAGGAAAGGAACCGACGACGCACGTCACCCTTCTCGATGCGCGGACCGTTCGCTGCGGGCGAGGAAGAATGTGCATCAGTACAACTCTTGGGGCGAGCACGCCCTGTATCGGTCGGAGAGAGAGCGCGTGCGAGCGTGCGGAGGAAGGGGAACGAGCTGGGTCGAGAGGACGTACGGATCAGGTCGTCGCCGAGCGCGGTCCACGAGTTCTGCAGGAGCGCTCAACTCAGCACGTGCGACCGTAGCGAGATGGAGCGAGCCTGAACGCACGTTGGGCACAGCCGGATGCAGCCTGACCGTCTCGGCAAAGACGGCGCGCGTCCAGTGCATCTCCTTGAGCTGGTCGAACGGCAGCTGGGTCGGATCGGCGAGCGTGTCGGCCTCGGCGTGGATGCGGTCGATGAGCTCGGGGTGCGACAGGATGCGGAAGACGGCCCACGAAAGCGCCGAGGCGGTCGTGTCGCGCCCGGCGAGGAGGAGGTTGATGACGGCGTCGCTGCGGGGGCGTGCTCGAGCTGTATCAGCATTGGATTCTTACTGGGCGGTCGTGAGGAGGAGCAGGAGCTGGGATAGGAGAAGAGAGGGAGCAGACGCACCGGAGCTGGACCTTGGACAGCTTCTCGCCGTCGGCGCCGCGCGAGCGCATGTAGAGCCCGAGCAGGTCCTCCTTGTCGTTGGAGTCCTCGTAGTCGCCATCGTACGTGCGGAGCTGGGCGAGGCGAACGTTGATGATGGCGTCGGCAAAGTCGTGGACGACGCGCATGCTCGAACGCATCTTGGCCGTCGCGCCAGTCAGGTGCTCGGTGATGAACCAGAACGGGCTGAGTGAGTATCGTCAGAAGACCGAAGAGGAGATGTCGACGAAGGCGGGGCGAAGAGGGAGACGAAGAGAGGAGCGAAGGGAGACGACAAGAGTCAGTTTGAGAAGGTCAGACGAGGAGACGACGAGGAGAGGGAGGGGACGCACTTCTGGAAGCGCTTCTGCGTCTCGACCTGGACGTAATCGAGCGCGATGCCGAAGTCGCTGAGCTTGCCGTCCCTGGCCGCGTTGAGCGCGCCCGGGTCCGCCGAGAAAGCCATGAAGGTGAACGCGTCGAGCGTGAGGGCGAAGAACAGCTGCGAGAGCGGGACGTCGCCGTGTGCGCTCACGTCGTCGATGACGTCGAGGAGTTGGAGGGTCGAGCGGTGCGTCGAGCTCGAGATGATGCCGCGGTACGTCGAGTTGGTGAAGAGCTTGGCCGAGATCTTGCGGTGCGTCTGCCACTCGGCGCCGTCTGCGAGCGAGGTGCGCGAGCAACGTCAGCTCCTCGGCCTATTGCTGAAAGTGACACGCGAGCGCGACGCACCCGAGACGAAGATACCCGAACCAAAGAGCGTGCCGATGGTCGAGCGCTGGGCCTCGCCCTTCTCGTAGTTGTCGAAGCGGGTCTGCAGGCGACAGGGGGCGCAAGTGCGTCAGCACGAGATGCTCTATGGGAGCAGCGGCGATGAGGAAGCCGAGGGGAGTGCTTGGGCGTGATAGGGGGAGAAGGAGGGACGCACGCGCTGGATGTGCTCGAGGTGCTCGGGGCGCTCGAGGAGGATGAAGCGACCCATGGCGGGCAGGGTGAAGGTGATGCTCTTGCTCGTCTCGCTCGACTGCTGGCGCTCGATGAACCGCTGAACGACGCCTGTGGCAAGGAGCGAGGGGGGAGGCGAGGGTCAGCAGCGACGAGCGAGGTCGAGTAGGCGAGGCGGAAGGACGCACCTTCGGGCGCGCGGTCGATGTTGCGGATGCTGTCGACGAGACAGCCGAGGAGAGGGAGCTCGACCAGGCTGGACCACAGGTCGGGGCGAGGGCGAGTGCCGAGAGCGCGAGGGTGCTTGAGGACGCCCGACTGGGCGACGAGCCCGAGGGCGAGGACCGAGATGGCAACGACGAGGACCGCGAGGACGAGCGTCTCGAGTGCGGGGAGGGACGGCTCCATCGCTGCGAGTCGATGTCGGGTGGAGCGGGTGAGCGGGAGGAGGACGAGAGGCGCAGAACCGGCTCGCGAGGCGCATCCATCGCTCGGGCACGAGTCGCTTGCCGCTCTTGCGACTCTGGCCACTCTCTGCGAGGGTCATGCGCACCGCCCTGCCCCTATCGGCGTGCTCTGTGGCTGTGCCGACGAGAGGGACGAGAAGCCGGAGCCGGGCACGGCGGCGACAGCTCTCTCGGGGTGCGCTCGACTCGAAGTGATCTCGCACCGGCTATGCGCTGAGCCGAAGCTGCAGTACAGGTTCCACGAGAGGGAGGGAGGCGGGCGCTTGAAGCCGAGCCAGCGGTCGATGCGGTGGAGCAAGTCAAGCCAAGGCGGTGCACCTCGCTCTTCCCACACCGAGTGTGCTGCTCTGATCCAAGCAGCCAGACCTCCAGCGCGCCCTACTCGAGTATCACAGCACCGCTCTCGCCGACCAGAGCCAGTGCCGCCCTCGATCCCGCTCGTCGTCGACCCATCTCTCTCGACTTGCTTTCTCCCGCTCTCCCTCGACCACACCCCGCTCAAGATGCGCATTTCGGACAAGATCAAGAAGGCAGAGCGCGAGGGTCGCCCCTGGTGGAGCTTCGAGTTCTTCCCGTGCGTCCCTCGCCTCTCTCTCTCCTCTCCCGTCGATCCCCTCGTCGCCGTCGGCTAACCTCCCTCTCGCCCTCCTCGCAGGCCCAAGACGTCCGAGGGCTGGGTCAACCTGTACGACCGCATCGAGCGCATGCAGCAGCTCGGCCCCATCTTCGTCGACATCACGTTCGTCCACCTCTCCTCCCCGCCGTTGCTGCCCACCACACGTTCGTCAAGTTGACACTGGTCCACCTTGCACGCAGCTGGGGCGCAGGCGGCTCGACCTCGGACGCGACGACCGGCTTCGTCAAGACGGCCCACTCGGAGCTCGGCCTCGAGACGTGCATGCACTTGACCTGCACCAACATGCCGACCGAGATGGTCGACCAGGCGCTCAAGGTGCGTCCCCTCTCCCTCGCCGGGTCTCTCTTCTCCTCCTTCGTGCCCTTCTGACCGCGGTCTACATCCTGCAGGAGGCGTACGACTCGGGCTGCCGCAACATCCTCGCCCTGCGCGGTGACCCTCCTCGCGGCGTCGAAGAGTGGAAGCCGGTCGAGGGCGGCTTCAACCACGCCATCGACCTCGTGCGACACATCCGCAAGAAGTACGGCGACTACTTCGACATCGGCGTGCGTCCAGCTCTCTCTCTCGGCGGCTCGTGAGCAGGCGCTCGAGGAAGACGGGACTGACTCGCTCCCTCTCCCTCCCTCTCCCAGGTCGCCGGCTTTCCCGAGGGCCACCCTCAGAGCGAGAGCCCCGAGGCCGAGATCCGCCACTTCAAGGCCAAGGTCGACGCCGGCGCCAACGTCGTCTTCACCCAGATGTTCTACGACGCCGACGTCTTCATCGACTGGGGCCGCCGCCTGCGCGCCGCCGGCATCACCATCCCGATCGTGCCGGGCATCATGCCGATCCAGACGTACGCCGCCTTCAAGCGCCGCACCGACTTTGCCGGCACAATCGTGCCCAAGGAGCTGTGGGACATGCTCGAGCCGATCAAGGACGACGACGCCAAGGTGCGCGAGTTCGGCACCCGGTACGTCGCCGACATGTGCCGCAAGATCCTCAACGCCGACCTCGGCATCCACGGCATGCACTTCTACACGATGAACCTGTCGCGCGGCACCGAGATGCTCCTCGAGGAGCTCCAGTTCGTCGCCATGGCCGACCGCGTCAAGCCTTTGCCTTGGCGCGTCTCGCTCACGCAGAAGCGCCGCACCGAGACGACGCGCCCCATCTTTTGGTCGAACCGCCAGCGCTCGTACCTCACGCGCACGCGCGAGTGGGACGAGTTCCCCAACGGCCGGTGGGGCGACGCCTCGTCGCCGGCGTTCGGCGACGTCGACGCGCTCCAGCTCGCGCTCCCGCACAAGCCGCAGGACGCCGTCAAGATCTGGGGGACGCCGCGCTCGCTCGGCGACATCTCGGCCCTGTTCGCGCGCTTCTGCCGCGGCGACCTCAAGGCGCTCCCCTGGAGCGACCAGCCGGCCGCCAAGGAGACGAGCTACATCGCCGAGCAGCTCGCCAAGATCAACGAGCTCGGCTTCCTCACCGTGCGTCCCTCTCCTCTCGTGCTCCTGTTGTCGTCGCCGTCGTGCTCGAGCTGACTCCTCCCCCTTCTCCCTCGCAGATCAACTCGCAGCCGCGGGTCGACGGCGTCTCCTCGGACGACCCTGCGCTTGGCTGGGGCCCGATGAACGGCTACTGCTACCAGAAGGTCCGTCTCTTCTTCGCGCCCGCTGTCTCGAGCGAGCCCGCCCGGCTGACTCGGACTCGCTCGCGCGCAGGCCTACCTCGAGTTCTTCTGCCCGCCTCAGCACGTCGAGCCGCTCCTCGCCATCCTCGACAAGGTGCCCTCGATCACGTACCACGCCGTCAACAAGCAGGGCGACTTCCAGTCCAACACGGCGCCCGGCCCGAACGCCGTCACCTGGGGCGTCTTCCCCGGCGCCGAGGTGATCCAGCCGACCGTCGTCGACTCGACGGCGTTCCAGGCGTGGAAGGACGAGGCGTACGAGCTCGGCGCGCAGTGGGCCCTCCTGTACCGCGACGGCGAACCCGAGACGCACGAGCTCATCCGCGGCATCTTTGACGAGTTCCACCTCGGTGCGTCGTCGTCCTCTCCTCCTTCTCGAGCCTCTCACTCGGTCTCGTTGCTGACGGTCGAACGACCGCGCTCGCAGTCAACATCGTCTTCAACGACTACCGCAACACGGACGACGACGCCGTCTTCAAGCCCTTCTTCGAGCTCGCGCAGCAGAACGGCGTCAGCACCAACGGCTCGTCGACGCCTGCGACGACGACGACCGACTAGACGTCAAGCTCGTCGCCTCGACCTCAACTGTCCATACTCGCCTCGCCCTTCTCGCCGCCGCATCGTCAACCGAGCCGTCGTTCTTCTTGTTCCCTCTCCCTCTCTCCTCGTAGTGTCAGTCTCTCCCCTTTCGGTCCCTCTCTGTGTTGCCTTCAACAGGGCTCTCTCGCCAGCCGCCGCCTCGTCGTCGTTCGTCTTCCCCTCTCTCAGTTCAACCTTCCCCACCCCCTGTATCGACTTCTCAACTAGCCCGGTACCGCATCAACTGCATCTTCCCCCCTCGCACGTATTCCTCCTGCGGCTCCCTCACCTTTCTAGACTACCCCAAACCCCTGCGGCTCGTGTCCAACCACAGCCCTCTCGTTACCCCCTCTCGCGCGCACGGACCTCTCCTTTTCTGGAATGTCGGCTCGCTCAGACGCTCTCAAGGTGCGCATCGAGAGAGAGAGAGCACGAGGCAGATCCTGCAGTGCAAGGAAAGACGACGCAGAGCACGAACAACAACACGGCGGTCCGCCGAGGCAAAGCGCGAGCCTCCTCCTCCTCCTCTTCCTCCCGACTATGCACAGCTCGCCCCCTCCCTCTCGCCCTCCCGCCTCCTCGCTCACCGCGCGACGCCGATGACACGCACGGCGCCCTTCGAGTTGACGGGCCCGATCCCACCGGCGACAAGCGGGCCGTCGTCCCATTTCCAGCGCCACCCGGTGCGGTCGAGGTGCTTGGTGACGGCGGGCGCGAGGATGGGCGTCCCGCCGCGCGAGTGGCGCCCGACGCCGGTGATGATGCGAAGGGGTTCGGGGTGGGCCGCTGTGAGGGGTGAGAGGGAGAGCGCGAGCGAGACGAGGAGGAGGAGGAGGGGGGGGAAGAGGGGAGGGAGGGTCAGTGCGGCGCGACGAGGAAGAGCGCGCCGAGAGCAAGAGGGACGCACAGTCGCGAGCGTTGGACCACCACGTGTTGGTGACCTCGTCGACGATCTTGAGCGCGTGCGCAAGGCTGAGGCCGTGCAAGTCGACGACGTTGGCGCCCGTCTTGGTCCTGCAGACGAGTGCGAACGTCAGCCGAAAGCAACGCGTGCGACGCGCTTCTCGACGCTCAAGAGCGATGACGAGAGCACGAGAGCGAGGAAGGACAGGACGCACCTCCTCTCGCCGACGGCCGCCCGCGCCGCCCGCTCCTCCCACTTGCGCCGCTCGCCGTCAAACTCCCTCCCCCGGTCGGCCCAGAAGCCCGCCGCGCCGCGCTCGCCCATGCCGCCGCGCTGGAAGCTCCGCGCCGCCGTGCGGAACGCGTCGTTGCGCTTGGCGAGGTACTCGAGCGCGAGCGCGTGGCACTGCTCGTGCGTGTACCGGTCGTCGGCGGCACCGGCGGCCGCAGCGCCCGCTGCGCCCGCTGCGCGCACCGACGGCGTGCGCGTCGGCGTCGAGACGATCGTGAAGCCGTCGGGCGTCGTCGTCGTCGCGGCGAGGGCCGACCCTGCGCCGGGCCGGGTGATGAGGGCCGACAGCGGGAGCGGGGCGCCGACGGCCTTTTCGAGGTCGGCGACGAAGCCGAGGAGGTCGAGGGCGTCGCTGAGGTCGCCCTCTGTCGCGCTGAGGAGCGCCTCGAGGTGGTCGTCGCTCGCCTTTGCGCTCGGGACGATCAGGCGCAGCTCGTTCTTGCGCGCGACGCCGCCGGGGAGGGCCTCGAACGGCCGCTCGCGCGCGAGCTGGACGAGGAGGACGGCGACGGTGCGCGCGAGGCTCGAGCCGTGCGCGTGGTACGTCGACGTGATGCGCGCGACCGAGAGGTGCATGGCGGCGGCGAGGAACGACGCCTGGCTCGAGATGCTCGCCCAGGCGTTGGTGCTCAGGGGCGCATCGGCGAGCGCCGAGACGGATCCCTGAGGGCGGTGCGTCGCCGCCTTGGCGTACGAGACGTGCGGCGTCGTCGTGAGCGACAGCGACTGGGCCGCCTTGTTGGCCACCTTGACCCGGCGGCGCTGCTGGCGGTCCATCGACGCGAGGCCGTCCGGGTCGGGCGCGGGCGCGTTCTCGGCGGCGGCGGCATCGGCGTCGGCCTCGGCGAGCGACGTGATGAGGTCCTGCGACAAGAGGTCCTCGATCAGGCGCTCGAGGTCGGCGGGCTGGGCGGCGAGGCCGTCCTCGGTCGGCTCGAGCTCCTTGACCTCGGCGATCTTGGCCTCGAGCTGGGCGAGGTCGATGTGCGGGAAGACGCTCGCGAGGAACGCGAGCGGGTCGTCCGACACCTCGTAGTCGAACCCGCCGTCGGGCGCGTCCCACACGAGGCGCGCCGCCGTGCCGCCGCCGCTCGGGCCGTCGTCGTCGCTCGTCATGCTCGCCGCGTGGTGGTCGTCCCAGAAGCGGGCGGCGGCCGAGCCCGAGTCGGCGCTCGATGCACGAGGGTCGCTGTCGTCATCCAGGCTCGAGTGCTCGAGGGCGCTGCTGAGGTCGCTCGCGGTCGCGCTCGCCGGTGCTCGAGGGGGCGGTGGGGCGGTGCGCGAGTCGAGGGGCGAGGCGTTGGCCGAGGAGCGGGTGCGATCGAGGCGGAGGGCGTGGTTGGCCTGGTTGATGAGGCCGAGGAGCTGTGCGCGCTCGTCGACTGGAGGGCGAGGGTCGCTCGGGTCGCTGCTGTGGCTCGCAGGAGCGGGTACGAGGGCAGGGTCGGGATGAAGGGCGGTGGTGGGGAGCGAGTCGTCGACGAGGTCGGCCTGATCGGCGAGCGACTGGAGAGTGCCGCGCGCCTGGAGCTCGTCGTCGTGGGAGAGGGGCTCTGCGTAGTCGGAGAGGATGGCGTAGACGAGTGCCGAGTCGAGTGGAGGGGAAAACGCAGCCTGGAGGGCCGTGGCCGAGGAGGATCGTCATCAGCTGAGGTTGAGGGAGGGAGGAGGGAGGGGAGAGGACGCACGACGAGGCGGTCGGTCGGGGATGGCTCGGCCATGTTGCGGGTAGCTGTGAGCAGCTGGTAGTGCTAGTCGCAGCCCAGTCGAGCGAGGGCGAGGTGCGAGTGCGGGACAAAGCCAGCGCCGCCTCGCTCGCCTTCGTCCTCGTCGCTCCTCCCACCGCTCTCACCTCCTCCTGCGTCACGAGCACCAGCGAGGACTCGCCCGAGAGCATGTGTCGACCCACCCAGTGCGCAGTGAGTCCCCCCTCCAGCTTCCCTCCCTCTCGACCCGCCTCTCGCTCTGGCGTGATCGCGCACGACGACTATCTCCCGCTCTCTGCACACCTCGAGCTGACCTATCGTTGCGCGCAACAGAACGAGACCTGCGGCAAGACTACCTGGTGCGCCCGACCCGTCCACAGCTGCCGTCCCGACCTCGTCGTCCTTGTCCCGCCTCGCTCGAGCTGACATCTCGCTCCCGCTCGCTCGCAGGATCGGCTGCGGCCTGCACATCCCCTACGCCCTGCGCGGCGTCGCGCCCGACGACGTCTGCACGTGCGACGACCACAATCCGACGCCGCTGCCGCCGCGGCAGGGCCCGCCGCCCGACTACTCCGGGTGGGAGACGGCGGCGCAGCGGGCGCACGAGTGGTAGCGCGGCTCCTTGGTCTCTCGTTGGCGTCGGCGGTGCATGTTGTTGTAAAGCAGTGCGATTGCTCAGCTGGCGGCAGTAGAGAGAGGGAGAGCGGACCGCCTCGGAGTCCGAGCGAGGCCGAACCGTCGCCGGGGCCCGGCGGCGAAGGTGGGCACGCTCTCGTCGGCGATGTCAACTTGTCGCTCTCTCTCCTGCTCTTCACCTTACACAGACTAGCCGCCATGTGCCTCCCGACTACCTGCGCTGTGCGTCCCGCTCCCCCTCTCCCTCGTCCCCGCCCTCCTCCTCCTCCGCCTTCCCCTCGCTCGACTCTCCGCCGCCCCACGCATCTATTGCCGCACCGGCTCTCCCTCGCTGTGCAGCACGCCCTCGAGCACTTGAGCTGACTCGCCTTCGCCCTGCAGAACTCGTCCTGCGGCAAGATGACCTGGTGCGCCGCTCTTCCTCCCCCTCCCCCTCCTCGTCTCCTCGCCTCGCCGATCCTGCCTCCCTCCACCTCCACCCGCCGCCGCGAAGCTAACCCCTTCCTCCCTCTCCCTCCCCTCCTCCTGCGCGCAACAGGTGGGGCTGCGGCCAGCACATTCCCGCCGTGCGCGCCCAGTGCCCCTCGGACGACGCGTGGTGCACCTGCGAGCCGCACAACCCGACCGAGCCGGACAACGTGCCGGCGGGCAAGAGCTGTGTCCGCATGAGCGAGAAGGAGCGGAAGGAGAAGGAGGGGCGGGCGTAGAGCGGCGGGTCGGAGGACGACGAACGAGAATGCTGTTGTGTTTCCTGCTACGGCTCGCCGTCCGGATGAGAGGAGGCCGCTCTCGACGATGCCGGCGCGAGAGAGGAAGAAGGAGAGCCTCCTGGTATACACTGCACGCCTCGCTCGCCCGCTACAGCTCGTTCGCCGCGCTACTCGAGCCGCTCGAGGAACTCGAGCCGGTCGAGGATGACCTGCTTGCTCGTCTCCTCGACCTCGCCCGCGAGGAAGCACTCGTCGAGGATCGCGTACACCTTGTAGAAGTTGAATACGAGGTCGAGCTCGCACACGTTGCCGAAGAAGGCATCTGCGCGGGCGAGGGTGGGTGCGAGCGGGGGAAGGGCGAAGGCGGGCGAGGGTCGGGCGGAGGGGTTGCGCGGGAAGAGAGTAAGGCGGCGAGTCAGCACGGCTTCCCGAACCGCCAGCTGCGCGAGGCGACTCGCCCGAGACCAGCCACCTCGCGCAGCACGTGCTCGAGGAAGAGGACTTGCGGACGCACCGAGCACCTCGACGAACAGGTGGATCGCCTCGAGCCACACGAGCTCGTTGTCGTTGGCGTCGACGCAGAAGCTGAAGAAGAGACCGGCGTAGCGGCGGTACACGAGCTTGTGGTTGCGGAACTGCAGGTGGAGGGCGAGGAGGAGGAGGAGGGCGGGCGGCGTCAGCTCGAGGCGCGCCAAGCTGACCTGCGAGATCCGCCAGCCCCAGCTCGAGAGCCGACACCGGCTGAGCTTTGTCAAGAGCCAGGAGACTTCGAGAGAGGACGCACCTCGACAAAGTTGCTCTGGTACTTCTGGTCCCTCGGCGCGATCGAGCGGTGCACCTCGCCGCGTATCCGCGCCTTCTCGTCCTCCTCGTACGGCACGTAGAACTTGCTGAGGCGCGTCTTGCCCTGGCGGTTCTGCGGGCGCGTAGATGTGCATGGGTCAGCGAGGTGCGAGAGGGGAGGTCCGAGGTGGGGGAGGAGGAAGGGGGAGAGAGAGGGACGAGGACGCACCTGGACCAGGATGAAGCGGATCATGAGAGCGCGTTGTAGTCGCTCAGCAGACCTCGTTCGGGAAGCTGGCGGAGGCGAAGGTGCGAGATTGGCGGAGCGGGCGCAAGCCGAGGGGGGAGGTCGGTCGAGGAGGAGGTGGAGCTACCTGCGCACGAGTGTGGGAGTGAGCGATCCAGCTCGCTCTAGTCCAGATGGGTGACAGAGCTCAACGAGGGGGCATACGTACCGGTAGAGCCGGTGTTCGTCGACCTGGACCTGGCTGACGACGACGAGCTGATGAGGACTTGTAACTCTGGCTGGCGCAGCTGGCGGGGCGGCAGTTGGTGGATGGTCGCTGGTGGAGTGCTGTACGGCGCACGAGCAGTCCGGAAAGCAGTCCTGGTGGAAGGGGCGGTGTGAGGAGGAGGAGGTGGTGGTGCCGGCTCCTGTCGCTCGAGGTCGACCTCGCTTGTCCTCATCCCGCTCAAAGCGAATGCTCGTGCGCTCGTCTACCAAGGCGCGCACTCCTGCACACCTCACCCGCACCGCCCTCGCACCCGCCCGCACCCACATCACTTCGCCTCCTCGCCCCCTCGGCACTTCCCCGCTCGCCCGCCAGCACTCGCCTCGGCTCCCCTTCCTGCCTAGCCAGCAAGCCCGCACCTTCGCACTCTCACACCGCCGCACCCAGCCCTTCGCCATGGCCGCCGCCGACCCGTCCAACTACCCTCAGCCGCCTGTCCGCCCGCCATCGTGGTCCTCATTCACCCCCGAGCTCGTCACGTCGTCGGTCGACAAGGTCCTCGACGAGTCGACCGCCTTCCTCGATAAGCTCGTCGCCATCCCGCCCGCCGAGCGCACCTTCGAGTCGGTCGTCAGGCCCCTCGCCCTTCAGTCGGCCGAGGCCGACCGCAAGGTCGAGCCGGCCTTGTTCCTCCAGTACGTCCACGCCGACCAGGCCATGCGCGACGCGTCGGTCGAGGCCGACAAGAAGGTCAACGACTGGTCGCTCGACGCCCTCACCCGCCGCGACGTCTTCGAGGCGCTCCTCGACGCCGACAAGCACACGCGCGACAACGCCGTCCAGCTCGACGACGAGGAGAAGCGCCTCCTCGAGCGCCTCGTCCTCGAGCGCAAGCGCAACGGCCTCGGCCTCGACGACGACAAGCGCACCAAGTTCCTCGAGCTCAAGAAGCGCCTCACGTCGCTCGAGATCGAGTTCCAGAAGAACTGCAACGAGGAGAAGGGCTTCATGCTCTTCACCAAGGAGGTGCGTCGGTCTATTCCTCTGGATGTCGCGCTCGAGGGTCTGCGTCTGCGGGCTCGTCGAGAGCGTTCTGGGAGGTCTGGGTCCGACGCTGACTCGACCTCTTCATCGCGCGCAGGAGCTCGACGGTCTGCCCGAGGAAGCGCTCGAGGGTTACGAGACGGTCGAGGAGGACGGCGTCAAGAAGTACAAGGTGCGCTCGTCCCCGACTCGCTCGTTCTCTCCGGCCTGCAGCGGCTGACCCTGGGCCCGACCCTCCCCCTCCCTCCGTCTCGCTACAGGTCACGCACAAGACGCCCGACATCATCCCGATCTTCAAGTCGGCGCACGTCCCGGCGACGCGCAAGCGCGCCAACCTGAGCTACGAGGGCAAGACGGTCCAGAACGCGCCGCTCATGCGCGAGCTCGCGGCGCTGCGGCACGAGGCCGCCCAGCTCCTCGGGTACGCCAACCACGCCGAGTGGGTCCTCGAGGTCAAGATGGCCAAGAACCCGCGCGAGGTCGAGGCGTTCCTGCGCGACCTCGAGGACAAGCTCCGGCCGCTCGGGCTCGAGGAGCGCAAGAGGCTGCTCGAGCTCAAGCGCGAGGAGCACGAGAAGCGCGGCCTCGCCCAGGACGACACGTTCTACCTGTGGGATTATCGCTACTACGACCGGCTGTTCGTCGAGAAGACGCTCGACCTCGGTGCGTCGACCCCTTCCACGTTCTCGAGCCTCTTCCCTTCGCGCTCTTCGGCCGGCTGACCTCGCTCTCCTGCGCGCAGACGACGACGTCCTCAAGCAGTACTTCCCCGTCTCGCACGTCGTCACCGAGGTCCTCAACGTGTACAAGGAGCTCCTCGGCGTCGAGCTCGTCGCCGTCCCGCGCACCGAAGAGGCCGGCGGCGAGACGTGGCACCCTGGCGCGTCCTCCTCTCCTCTACCAGCTCTCTACATGTGCACGATCTGAGAGCGAGGCTGACTGAGCGCTCGTCTTGGTTGCTCGCAGACGCCGACATGTACGCCGTCTGGGAGGCCGGCCGAGCCGGCGAGGACAAGTCCTTCCTCGGCTACATGCACCTCGACCTGTTTCCGCGGCAACAAAAATACGGCCACGCAGCGGTTTGGGGGCTTTTGCCGGGATGGACGGATCCGCAGCAGGGTCGGCAGTACCCGGTTGTCTGGTACGTCGTCGAGCCGGCTCTGGCCCACCTCCTCCTCCTCCTGTTCCGCTCGCTCCCGCCTGCCCTGCCCCTCGATGCACTCTGCTGACGTGCGCTCTCGCTCGCAGCATGGTCGCCAACCTGTCGAAGCCGAGCGGCGGCAAGGAGCCGACCATGAAGCGTGCGCACCTACCCCTTCTCTCCGCCTGCCGCGCCCGGCCGACGCTCGCTCTCGCTGCGTCGTCCTGACTCCTACCCTCTCGCACGCAGACAATGACGTCGTGACCTTCTTCCACGAGGTGCGCACTCGCTTTCTCTGTTCAATCGGGCGTGCCGCTCTGACCCCCCTCTCCCCTCCCTCGCCCTCCTCTCCTCTCATTCGCCCTCTTTCTCGCTCTCTCTCCTCTCCCTCACCCTCCTGATCGCTCTCTGCTCTCCCTCGCCCGCCTTCTCGCTCCCTCGACCTCATCCTACATCCCTCGACTCGCAGATGGGCCACGCCTACCACGGCCTCCTCTCCAAGACGCAGTTCGCGCGCTTCCACGGCACGGCCGTCGCGCGCGATTTTGTCGAGGCACCGTCGCAGATGCTCGAGAACTGGACCTGGACGCCGTCGGTCCTCAAGCGCATCTCGTCGCACGCGACGCGCAAGGGCGAGGTCCTGCCCGACGCCCTCATCGACAAGCTCATCCAGTCGCGCAACGTCAACCAGGGCCTGTTCAACCTCCGCCAGCTCTTCTTCGCCAAGTACGACATGGCGCTCCACACCGATAAGCACGCGCTCACGACCGACGAGATGAGCAAGCTGTGGTGCGACTTGAGGGAGGAGACGAGCCTCGTCACGATCGGCAACGAGGTCGTCGGCGGGCAGAGCGGCTTTGCGCACATCGCCGGTGGCTACTCTGCAGGGTACGTGCCTCCCTTGCTCCCTCTCTCTCTCGTCGACGTCCGCCTCGCCGTCGGCAGGACGACGTCTCGACTCCGGTGACTGACCCTTCGTCGTCCTCCTCTTGATCGATGCAGGTACTACGGCTACTTGTACAGCCAGGTGCGCTTCTCCTTTCTCCTCACCCTCTCCATTTCTGCGCGATGGCTCGGATGAGACCCGCTGCACGACCGAGTCGGACGCGCGTTGGCCAGGTCTGACCCCCTTCGCTCCCGCAGGTCTTCAGCGCCGACATGTACGACGCCATCTTCGACAAGGACCCGATGAGCGCCGAGGCGGGACAGCGCTACCGCAAGGAGATCCTCGAGGTCGGCGGCTCGAGGTGCGTCCACGCTCCTCTCTCTCCTTCGTCGACTGGCGTGCGATGTCGCACTCGCACACGCTCTCTGACGGTCATGCTTGTGCTCGCAGGGACGAGATGGACTCGCTCGTCGCCTTCCTCGGGCGCAAGCCGACGAACGAGGCGTTCCTCAAGCACCTCCTGAGCGGGCAGTAAGCGTTCCCCTCCCCGTCCTCCCACCTTCAAGCATGCAAGCAGTCGCAATGCAATTGCGCCGTATCGTACATCCTTTCGAGCGTCTCTCGTCATGCTCTGCTGCAGAGAGAGCAGGCTGCGCACCCTTGGCCGCCGGCCCCGAGAGGATGCGCGTGCACGGAGGCTCGCTCTCGCTCTGGCTGAGCTCTTCCGCGCGAGCAAAGCAGCCGAGCGCATCATTCAGCTCCTGTGGTGCTCGGCGCACTCCACCGTGCGGCGTGGGAGCGCTCCAACCGGCCTTTCGTCCTCATCAGCCGCCGGCCGCCTCCCCACTCCCTCTCTTCCTCGCCACCTCGTGCGCTATCGCCGCGCTCTGCAGCACTCGAGATGTCCAACGCCGGTCACCCCGAGGCACGAGCAGCCCTCGCCGCAGCCCTTCCCGCCCTCGCCGCCGGCCTTCCAGCAGCCCCGGCCGTCTCCGACACGACCTTCCTCACGCACAGCAGCGCGCACGGCGCGACGCACTGGAAGTTCGAGGCGCCAGCTGGACACGCTGTGCTCGACTACGAGCGGCTCGAGGTGCGCCAGCTTCCTCTGCTCCCTCCCCTCCTCCCCGCCTTCTGATGGTTCGCTGACCCGCGCTCTCTCGCTCCTTGCTTGCCCTACAGCACGTCGGCGATGCACTCCTCGGCGCCGAGGTCACGCTCATGGTGCACGAGGCGTACCCTCGACTTGTCGTCGGCGTTCGCTCGGTGAGCTCTTCCTCCTCTTCCTCCTCGCCTTCCCCAAGCCTCAGCCTTCGCAGCAGCCCTCGCTCTCCTCGTACCTTGCTGACCCGCCTTCCTCCAACCTCCTCCATCCCCCCTGCAGCTCGTCAAGTCGACCCTCGTCGAGAACGAGCTCCTCGCCCTCCTCTCGGCCGCCTACGCCCTCCCCGACAAGATCCAGACGGCCTGGGCCCAGTCCTACTCGCTGCGCGCCAACCCGTCGGTCCGGGCCTGCGTCTTCGAGGCCTACCTCGCCGCTCTGTACGAGGAGCACGGGCACGCCGTCATGAGCGCGTTCGTGCGCGCCGTCTTCAAGCCGCTCCTCCCCGTCGCGGTCGAGGCCATGCGCGACGTTTACGTGCCGAGCTCGTCGTCGGTCGGCGTCGTTTCTGGTGGTCCCGCGCGCAACCCGATCGGCGCCCTGAACGAGTGGGCCCAAGTTGGAGTGCGCCGCTCGCTGCGCTGGGGTCAGCCCGAGGGCACCGGCCCGCCGCACTCGCGCTCCTGGTCGATCGAGCTCGTCGTCCACAAAGGCGACGAGCGCGTCTACCGCACTGGCGAGGGCGAGACCGTCAGGGCCGCCAAGACCGAGTGCGTCGACGCCCCGACCGTCGTATCGTCGCGCCGCAGAGCTGACTCGGGCACGACCTTCGCAGGGCCGCAGAGCTCGCTTGCTGCGAGCTCGGCATCACTTTCTAGACAACCACCTTGTGCGTCTGTTCCGTATGCGACCGCTCTCAGCCTCGCGCGAGCCGAGCTGACCCTCTTCGCAGCTTCCTCCTCCCCTCTCCCCCCTCCAGCCGATACCTTCGTGCCTTCCATACCCTCTTTGTCGTTCGTACACCCTGCAGTGCATCATCGCTACGTGTTCGACGGCGAGAGCTGCCCAGAGCTCGCCTCTCGAGCTCGCTTCAGCTGCTCGATCACCTCGAGCGCACGAGCGTTCGCGCCTCCTCCGGTGCGCGGACTTTCCGCTCGCCTCCTGTCCGTCTGCGAGCGGGCTCGGGCTGCTGCTTCTCGCCGCTCTTCTCTCTCCTGCGCTTCACTCTGCTCGCTCACGACCTCGACCGGCATGGCGATCGGGACGTACGTGCACCGGCAGGAAGCGGCGGCGGCGCAGGGCAAGGACGAGGGTCAAGTCGCGAGCTGGATGACGGTGCGCTCCTCCTCTCCTCTCTCCTCCCCTCGTTCGCTCAGCTGACCCGCTCTCGTGCAGAACGCAGAGCTCCTCGAGTGCCTCGCCGTCATCACGGCCATCTTCTTCCCGCCCTTGAGCGTCTTCCTCGAGCGAGGGTGCGGCGGCAGCTTCATCCTCAACGTCCTCCTCACCTTCCTCGGCTTCCTCCCCGGCCTGGTACACGCCCTGTACATCCTGTGGAAGGTGCGTCTATCGGGCTCCTGTCCATTTCAGCGAGCGAGGCTGACAAGCTCTCTTCCTCGTGCTCGCAGAACGAGTCGGCCTCGACCTCCCTCCCCTCGTCCTACTCGCGCTCGACCCTCGCCAACGCAACGAAGGAGCTCACGATCGACGAGGTGCTGCGCGCTGCGAGCGACGAGGAGGCCGAGGAACGGCGCAAGATTCGGCGCAAGAGGGGCGGGACTCTCGACGAGGAGAGCGAGCTGGGTCGTGGGAGGCCGCCGTCGTACCGCTCGACGGCCCGGTCGCCGCCGAGCGACGATGATGGGCTTGGGTCGGGGCGGTACGTTCAGCAGGCGCAGATGAGCGAGACGAGGCGAGGGAAGCAGCCGGCGAGAGGAGGCTTGACCGTCTGAAGCTCGTCCGCTTCGTCTCGCGCTGCAACGAATCTATCTGCTCGCACAGGGGAGTGAGGAATGCATGCTCGAGAGCTCGTCGGCCGTACTGTCCTCGAAGCAGCCCGTCTCGCTGTCGGCCGGAGAGCAGCGAGAGCGACTCGCCGCTCAGCTCTCGCGCTTGCTTCTCGTCCTCACCCTCGCTTCCTGGCTCAAAGGCTCTCCAGCAAGTAGCTGCAGCCTGCCCCGCACCAGCAACGTCGTCCACCGCCCACACCATGGCAGCCGCCGCCAGCTCCTCCCGCTCGCCGGCTCCGCCCTCGCTGGTCCCGCCCTTCGACCGTGCAGGCGCCGAGGCCAAGGTCAAGAAGGCGCAGGATCTCTGGAACAGTGTGCGTCGCGCTCCCGCTCCTCTCGCAGCCTCACGAGCGGGCGGTGGACGTGGAGAGCCGGTCTTGATCCTCATCAGTTGGACGGGGAGCGGGCGGTCTCGGGGCCGACAGGGATGGGCAGCTAGCCTGGGAGCACTCCTGACACTGTTTCTCTGGCCTGCAGATGGACCCAGAGAAGGTTGCGCTTGCGTACACCGAGGAGTGCGTCCCCTCTCCTCGTCGTCCACGACGTCGGCTGCAGGGCCAGCGCTCACGTCGTCCACTCGCAGCTCAGTCTGGCGCAATCGTGATCAGTTCTTCCAGGTGCGTCTCACGCTCACCCAGAGCCCGGCAAGACGGAGCTATGGCGCACTGCGCGCCGTCGAGTCGAGCAGCCGTTCGTCGCGCTGATCCTTCCTCCCGCCCTTGCAGGGTCGGCTCGACATCAAGCGCTTCCTTACCGACAAGTGGGCCAAGGAGACGCAGTACAAGCTCAAGAAGCGGCTCTTTGCGTTCGAGGAAAACCGGATCGCCGTTCAGTTCTGGTGCGTCCTCCTCTCGCCGGTTCGTGTCGACGCTGCACAGCCTGTGACACCTCCTTGCTCCTTCCTCCATCGCTCGCAGGTACGAGTACTTTGACGTCGGCGGCAAGGAGTGGCGTCGGACGTACGGCCTCGAGCACTGGTGCGTCTCCTCCCTCTCGCCCCTCCTCCTGACGCTCCGCGCGGCTCTGGCATTGCTCACGCGCTCTCGCTCTCGCAGGACCTTCGCGCCGGACGGCCTGATGCAGAAGCGCCACATGAGCGGGAACGAGGTCGTCATCTCGGAGGGCGAGAGGTGGTTCGAGGACGGCGTCGACCCGGACGACGTCGACGTTGCTGAGCGCGACGGCTGACCTTTGTAACGCTTCGAGAGAGTGCAATGCGAGGAGCTTGTACATGCTTGCGAGCCGAACGACGGCCTCGAGTCGTGCCCGAGCAGGAACGGCGAGCGAGAGGCTCGCTTAGACTCGCTCGTAATCGCGATTAGCGCGGTTCAGCTATTTCCGATTAGCGATTTTTTGTAATGCGCGCTTACCTCTGATCAGATTTGTACGGAGCGTGCAGCTCGTCGCTCCCGCTCACTCTGTCGCTCTTTTTCGCCGCTCGCTGAACGAAGCACACGACGTGCGCATGAGCCCATCCTGCTGTGCAAGCTGCTTGAACCGCTTTATTTCCCCGCTGCCGAGCCAATGCCGAAAAGCGCGCGCCGTCGGGAGGGCCGGCCGAAGGGGCGGAACTCGCCCGACGTCGTCTCCCTCCTCGCTCTCCTCCGCTGCGACCCTCGAGTACAGCTCCGGCCCTGCTGCT
>Ga0308170_10000911_pt1 | contig 31816 bp, 30 predicted proteins | sample PhyBR2_2_FD_202136 | JGI IMG/M metagenome (GOLD analysis project Ga0308170, IMG submission 202136) | Phyllosphere microbial communities from UC Gill Tract Community Farm, Albany, California, United States - DLSLSB.R2 | ecosystem: Host-associated > Plants > Phyllosphere > Unclassified | place...
CCTCGGCGCCGTTGGAGAACTCGCAGAGGAAGTCGCAGACGCTCTCGGAGACGCTGTCGGAACCATTGCAGATGGTGCTTCAGCGGCGATTGACTACGTCGGAAATAAGATCAACGACTGGTTCTCCGGATGGTGGAGGAAAAGACACTTGATGACTCCCGAAGAACGTGATGCAGCGGTCGACGAATTCTTCAAGCACCTCGGAGAAGAACTCGAATCGGGAGCATTCCTCCACTACAAGTCGTCTTCCCTCTCTCGTCGCAACTCTGGTGGATCCGAACTTTTCCTAGAGGCTCTCGCGGAAACTTCGCAAATCTACAAATCTCGAGGGGAGGATGCTATTCTGAGGAAACGCGAGATGGTCAAGCGCGATGGTACCTCTGGATTCATCGGACTCAAAGGTGGGTTGAACGCGTCCGTTGATGTCGATGTTACCATGGCTGGAAAACTCTCTGCTTCTGTCAACAAAACCCTCGCAACTTACGGTATCCCCGAGTGAGCTTCTATCCTCTCGACATCTGATATGATCTTCGAAAACTGATTGCTCGTATTTCCAGGCTTCAAATCCCTGATGTCGTCGTCGTTGGTCCTTGTGAGCTTTCCTTTTTCCTCCGTTCCCACCCACGAATCTCACTGAACCATGCTTTCTGGCCTAGACCTCAAGCTTGATGCATCAGCAGAGATCGCTCTCGAAGGAAACGTTACTTTCACGACCGGCGCGTCGTTGTTCTGGAACGGAATCGATATGAAAGTTTCGACGTCAGCAAACCAAAACAAGCAAACATTACCAATGCCCACCTATGCTATCCACAACTCGACCTAGTGCGTACTTCACCAATCTCTACGAAGCGTTGGACTGATCGTCTTTCCCGCTTGCTCAGCAACATCAACGAAATAGGCCTCAAAGCTGGAATTTACGTGAGTACATCCTCTTTTCAGGTCTTCACCGGTCGAATCCGACGTTGACGAGCTCTGTCTCCTCCACGCTGTTCAGATCGAACCCAAAGTTGTCATCGGTTTGAACCTGATCGCTGCAGATCAAGAGTTGAGCGGCGGTCTCGGATTGAAATTTGGGCTTGAGAACAACTTCAAAATCAACGCCGACAACTGCACTGATGGTGTCAATTGGTCTATCGATGTCACTGGAGAGGCACTCGCTCTTTACACAATCCCTCGTTCGTCTTGCCTTTCTTTGCTTGCTCGATCAATTCTTGCTGATTCAGAAGCTTCCACACACATAGGAATCATCTCAGAAGCGTTGGGCGAAGACGACCCTGAGAAGGACTTCTCTATTTTCGAGGCTGAACCTCTTCCCCTCTACGCAAAATGCTTCCCTCTCAGCGGTCTTGTCTGCTCGAATGGTCAAGTCTTCGACGGATCGAAGCTCACCTGTCGCGACAACACAACAGGAGTCGACGCAGGTAATTCGACCTCAACCTCGACCTCTGCTCTACCCGTCGTTACTCTTCCCGGAGGAACTCTCACTGCTGGACCGGGCACGACTTCAATCTCGATCACTACAACTCCCCACTCTCCAGGCGGAACCGCACCGTCTTCGAGCAGCGGACGGTCGACCTCTACCGGACGAGTCACCACGACGACTCGATCAACGTGAGTCAATTCGAGACTTGGTTCTGCCTCATGAGTCGGAATCTGATTTCCCCTTCCCCTCTCCAGTTCCGTTCGTCCTTCTTCAACCACTACTTCCCGAGCCACTTCTAGGACGACTTCGTGAGCCCCCTCCTACTCTCGGTGTCTCGCTCCCTTGTCGCGACTGACGACCTTTCTCGCAGTCGAGTAACCTCCTCATCTACAAAGAAACCTAGTTCGAGTTCGAAATCAACAAGCACGAAGAGATCCACCTCATCGACAAAGAAGGTATCCACTACTCAGTGAGTTTCAGCTTTGAAGCACTTTCTCTTCGTGACATAGTTCGCTCATGCTCCTCTCATTTTCTAGCAAACCGACTTCTACATCTCGCACGAGTATCAAGACGACCACAAAGCCAGCTGCGTATGTCTCGATCTTTCTCGAATCATCTGAGTATCACGTACGCTGACTATTTTTCGAATCGATTTCGCAGACATACCACTTCGAAGCATTCCTCTTCCTCGACGAAGCGCGTCACGACTACAAAGAAGCCGAGCTCAACTCACAAGCCTACTTCCAAGCCGACACAGAAACCCAGTTCTACGAAGAAACCGCCTTCCTCAACCAAGAAACCCTCATCTTCCTCCACGAAGCGACCCACCGCTCCAACTTCTCCCGCTTACTACCCTCACAAGCCTGTCAAGTCTGCTTCGCTCTACGCTGGATGGCAAATCTATGGAGACAACGTGAGATTCGTTCTTCTTCTTTACGCCAGTGTTCAAAAACTCATCATCTCTTCCGGTCACAGCTCACCTGTACTCCCACTTCGAATATCATGCGCTGTATCAATCAATGTCAAGAGCATTCAAGTACGTTCGCTCAGATTTCTATATCCGGTTGCTGAAAGCTGACCCGCTTAGTCGATCTAGAATGTGTTGGACTCGATTGGGGATTCCGAAATGGTGAATGGAAATGTTGCTTGAAGCGCAATATCAAGAGGTTCAACAAGGAAGGTCCTGCGGGTTTCATGAACGTTGTATTATTGAGCGGGACTTGCGGTACTCATGGAGGTCTCGGTGCGTTCTTCTCTTCCACCTCTATACAGATCTATCGCTACTGACACTACAATCTGATGACGACAGTCCCCACCGAGATGCGCAAGGTTTGCGATCCCCTCGACGTTGTTTAGAATTTCTCTCGTTCTCGCTGGGTTCTCGTTTCTCCTCCTCTTTCATTCATTCATAGGGCTTCAGTATCACTCTCGTTCTATCTGGGCTATCAGTGTCATCTCCATATCGGTTTCATCAATTGCTAGATTTCCGTTCGTACACTCCTAATCGCAATACTCCGCACTCTTCGGTGCTTGTTCACTCTACGAGTGCAGCACTCCCGTCTGTGTCGCGCGTCGATGAGCAGAGATGCAAGCGGATTTTTCGCAATTCAAGCTTTGATGGAAATTACAATACTCCAAAGATCCTCTTCTTCCCTTTCTGCTCCATCATCGGTCTCTCCTCGATTCTCTCCACCATCATCTTCTCTGGACTGCTCTGAGCGCTTTCAATCTCCCTCGCTCCTGTCGCGCCAACCCACTGCCATCCTCTGAGCTCTTCGCCGTTTTGCTCAACTTCCATAACTCGTACGTTCGAGTTCCCTTCGACGACTTTCTCGACGCGTTTCCAGAGTTGAGCTCGGCGAGAAGGGGAGTGAACGTGCTGAAGAACGAGGTCGCGGAGTTGGGAAGGAGCGATGTGAGCAAAGGGGACGTGGACGGGATCGGAATGATGAGCTCGCTCCTGAAGAGAGTAGGTCGGTGGTCAGCATTGAGAGGAAATTGACAAAGCGACGGAGACTCACTTGACGTTGAAGCTGTACGAGAGCAGTCTGAACGAGTTCAGCGACTCGCTGTTTCTCCTGAACTCTCGCTTGAAGTTTGTATCTCAGGTAGAGCATCGAGAGAAGAGCCGAGACGACGCCTATGGGTGCCAAACAGAGAATTGAATAATGATATTTAGTCAGTGAACTTGGGCGATACTCACCAGCTAATCCAGTCTTGTGTTTCTTAGCAGATTTGATCGCTGCGAGTCGGGCTTGACACGACAAAGGCATCTCGGCAGTCTTGCTAGCGTACCAATAGTCCTCACTACATCTCGATATGATGTCAGCTCGCCATTCGTAAGCTGAAACGAGGAAGGAAGACGACTCACCCATCTTGCCAGGTCAACACTTCACCGTGATTCACGAGATCAGAGAGGGCTAATCTGTTCAGTTCTTCGAGTACTTCCTCTGAGAAAGGTGATTTGGAAGCCTGTGATAGAAGGAATTGCTTAGTCTTCGTCTCTGAAAGGAAGAGTATCCTGTTTTCCTTTGACTCACCTCATTCTCCCTCATCAAAGCGCTCAAGACACTCTCTGCCTGTAATCCAAACACGAACGCCTCCCTATCTCCATGACCCTTCCCACTCTCTCCTCCATGCGCAATGATCTTTCTCCTCTTCCCTTCGACTCCACCCGTACAAATGACTTCCCCTCTCCTCTTCCTCAACAACTTGCTAGCCCTACTAGCTTGCATAGCTACCACCATCAATTTCTCGGTATCGGGTACGCATTTCGGAGGCACGGGTAATAGACCTCCGAGTCGAAGAGGGGAAGAACGGGGAACGTAATCGAGAGTACATCCTATGAATTTCGAGGCTTCGCAATGACCGTGTACTGGACAAGGAGTGCAGGAAGGTCGGAGATGAAGAGCGGAAAGGGTAGTGCAGAGGGAAGAAGGGAGCTGAGGGAGTGCGAGCGAGGTTTGGCGGTTGAGAACGAGATTATTGACGGATGAATTCGTATCGCAGAAACCAGCGGAGAGTTTCTCTTCCCTCCACCAGAGGGAGTAGATAATGGTCAACAAGAGGAGAGACCATGTTGAGACTTGTTTGACCGTACGAACAGTGTTCGAAGCGACGAGCGACGAGGAAGTAGGTCGAAGGGAAATCGTTTGGTCGAGTTTGGATGAAGGTCGACGTTTTTGAATGACTGACGAAGGAGGTGTAGGGAAAGGAAGGGAACGACGAGGAGTTTGAGCGAGAGCTTGCGCTTGCGCTTGACGGGGCGAGTAAGGGAGAGGTTCGGAGCGACGAGGAGTTGAAGCTTGACGCAACGCTGCTACGACTTGAGGCGGAGGAGGAGCCTCTTCTTCGAAAAGTGATTCTTCCTCTTCGAATCCATCTTCTTCGAGTTCCTGTTGACCTCCTTCGAAAGGATCTTCCTCTTCCCCTTCAAACTCGTCTCGTTCCTCAACATCCATCTCTTGTTCCAAAACATCCTCGATCGGATCCATCTCGACATCTCCCAAATCGTCTCTTTCGATCTCCATCTCTAACTCTTCTTCTTCCCTTTGTCTCCTCAATTCCTCCTCTTCCTGCTCTCTCCTCCTTTTCTCTTCCGCTTCCCTCCTCTGAACCGCTTCATACTCCCTCATCAATCTCTGAGTCTCTGGTGGAGTAGTTTTGACTTTCTCAATCGGAACCATATATTTCGTTCCAATTGGAGTTCCCACACTCTCTCTCGCTTTCCCCTTTGCTGCAGTCGAGATCGGGGTTGAGCGACTACTAGAGGTAGCGGGTGATGATTTGTAACGATCTGGATCGAGGAGTCTCTGACGAGCTTCTTCGGGAGCAGCAGAGGACCACGAATTCGAAGTGGTGAGATCGGGTCGGGAGGTCGATGCGGAGGGTTTGGCGGGCGAGGGAACGGGAGGTGCGAGATGAGCAGAGGAGGTAGATTTGCGAGAGGATGCGGGAGTTGGAAGTGGGACAGGGTCGTCTTGAGGAGGCGGAGAGGATCGTTCAAAACTTGTCGATTTGCGTTCTTTCAACTTTTCACCTCCTAATGAAGACTGTTCGCTTGAAACAATCTGAGCTACTGATCAATACTTAGCTGAGATCGAGTTCCAAACGTACCTTTCTCCTTTTCGGATCTCTGCCAGGAGTTTCTTCGCCACCCGATTGGAATGGGTTGTAGTCACTGAATCCACCTTCGCCTTCTGATTGAAGAGTGCTTCGACGACTCTTCAAGATTGACGAAGTACGAGGAGTACCTTCATCTCCAGAAGGGGGAGCCTACACTCAAACAATTTGACGACATCAGCACCTTTCCGAATCCGATTCTGGCGATACGAGAAGTGTTTAAACGTACAGCAGCTTTCCTCTTCTTTGGTGAAGCGTTTCCCTCTCCAGCCAAGGGTACAATCACATCATGTTGATCCGGAATCTCTTCATACTCTGGTTCCCTCGAACTCATCCTAACACTCTTCCTTCCCTTCCTCCTCTTCTCGCCTACATCCTCCTCTTCCTGTGCCTCAGCAGCTTCGTGTGCTCTACCAACCATACTCTTTCTTTTGCTTTTGGACTTCTTTGTGTGTTTCTTTGAAGTGAGGGACGAGTGATCGGAATCGGGAAATTCTTCTGGATCTGTATCTAGTTCTCGTAAGGATCCATCGTGAGAGTTTCCGTCGAGTACTCCATCATCTGACGCTCGAACCGCTGCGTGTTCTCTCGTGAGTCGCTGTAGAAAAGTTCACAAACATTCAAATTCAGTTTCCTCCTCGTGTCGTCTTGAAACGCTGTATAAGAGTGACTTACGGGTATGAGGGGTACGATATGAGTCTTGAAGAGTGCTACTAGTTCAGGCTTCTTTGCATTCGAGTTGTAAACGATCTGTAGGGAACCACCTCAAGAAACAGGTGAGCTAACGCGTTTCTATTCCTATTGCGAGAGAGTGACACGCACGCCATGAGCTAGTAATATACCTCTCAACTCTGCTACTTTGACTTTGGATGGATCAAAGTCTGGTAACAAGTAGACTGGTAATTCGGTCGTCATTGAACTTTTCCTTATTCACAGATTGTCGCTCTCCTTGAAAGGGTAGCCTTGATGACTGGCTGTGTGTCTCGAGGAAGAGCTGGTTAGGTTGGTGAGTGGGAGTGGAAGAGGGGTGGGATTGTGGATTTCAACCATTTGTATTCAATTCATTTCCACTCAATTACGATTCACTTGAACTTTCTCTTGCCTCGACCACTCACTTTGCTACGCAAGCCATTCAAGCAACCGTATCAGAGGCCTAATCAAACTGTGAGCCTCCCTTCCCTCTCCCTTTCCTCCTGCTCTTCTTCCTCTTCTCTCTTTCCCCACCTTCAAGTTCCCCTCCTTTCTTTCCTTCTCCCTCCATCGCCTGGCCGACCCCGCTCTCTAGCGTGTGTGACGACACGCTGCTTACCTCCAACCCTCAAAGCCTCACACTGACTGCTCATTCTCCCCTCTAGACTCTCCAACTCTTCTCACTCAACCTTCACCCTCTCTCCTCCCTTCACCTCACCTCAACAATAACAATGAAAGGTTCATGCAACTGTGGCGCAGTCACTATCGAAGTACCCGACTCTGCGTTCCCCAAAGAATCAGTCCTTTGTCGTGAGTTCTCCCTTTCCCTCGCATTTGTCTCTCGCTTCGCACGGCTAACTCTCTTCGCTCTTCACTTTCTTAGACTGCAAGAACTGCCGCGCATCTTCAGGATCAGTGTACGTTGCTTGTATGAGTTGACGAAGGCGTCGAAGTTGCAGGCGACTGGAGCTGACTCGTCAGGTCTCGTCGTAACCTACAGCTTCTCCGTCAACCTCGTGATCCCTACTAAAGAGATCACCTTCACCAACGAATCCAACATTGGGCTCTACGAAGACAAGAACACCGATTCAGGAAACACGGCTCAGAGGAAATTCTGTAAAACTTGTGGATCGTGAGCGAAGTTCTTCCCAGAATCCATACTTCATCGTTTGCTGATCTCCGGAAGTTGTTTGCCCACAGTGCTCTCTTGACGGGAGTTAAAGAAGCTCCTGAGAACTCTTACGTTAAAGGAGGTGAGCTTTCATTTTCCCCTCATCTCCCAAAACCTACTCGAGCATGAATCTGACTCTATTGCCGAAAATTCGTTTACGCAGGTCTCTTCCCTCTCGGTAAGGTACCCAAGCCTTCAATGCAAATCTACAAGCGTAACTTTGAGAGCTGGGAACAAGGTCAAGAGGGAACGAAATTGATTGACTAGATTTCCCACATTTCTCTCTTCGCTTGAAACCCCTTCCTAGCCTCTCTCTCTCTCTCTCGTTGTGCTTTCTCTTCTTCTCTCTCTCCAAATCAAATCAAAGCAGTAGTTTCCGTGAATTCCCAGTAGTTGTTTCGAAAACAAAGTTCCGAAGTACGAATGAATGAGGGTGTTCCTTAATCCAGAGGGAGGGAGAGTCAGAGTGAAGTATACAGAGGTGGCATAGATGAGAGAATAAAGATAGTGAGTGTGCTAGGAGATACAAGAGGGGAGGAGAACAGAGAGAGAGAATGAAATCCTATATCCGACGAGATAGAGAGAGAAAGAGAAATCCAATTTGAGAAAGGGTCCAAGTTTTGAGGTTCGCACAGCGTTCGCCCGAGTAGAAAGTGAGAAATAAAGTCCAGTGGAGAGAAAGTCGAAAGTGGTCGAGGTGTAGGGTGTTCAGGTCGAAGGAGAGAATAATGGTTTCTTTTCCTTCATCCTCTTCTCCATTTTCTCCGACCAACTACCTTCCACTTCCACCTCCTTGGCTTTCTCCTCTGCCTCTCCGACCTTCTCACCCTCTGCAACCACCTCCTCTTCAACCCAGCTCCATTCCTCGTCCTCGTCCTCGTCTTCGCCAATCAGATCCAGTTCCTCATCTCCCTCACTTTCCTCACTCCTCTTCCTCACTTCAAAAATGACTCTCTTCCCCATTCGCTCCTGTTTCTCCAATGCCCTCTTCCTCACTTCTTGAGCGGTAATCTGTTTGTATCCCATCAATCTCCTCTTTCCTCCTTCTTCGGAATCGATGGTTTTTGGGTTCGGAACCGAGTGGGACGCGTATCGGGAAGGGTGAGAGCGATGAGGTGATCGAGGAGCTAGTTCGGCGGGATGAGGTGGAGGTGGTACAGATTTGGGTGGTTCATCTAGAGAATTGCGAAAGAGAGAGAGAAAAGTGGGAAACGCGTGAGTTTCGACTCGATATTGAAGAGGAGGGAAGGTGAATACGTACAGCGTTTCCAAATTAGACCGTCGGGCGTCTTTCCAGGGTAGGATCCTGGAGACGCGAGAGTTGAGGATGCAGACGAGAGCGCGAGAAAGACGAGGGAAAGGGAAGTAAGATGCATCGTGTTTCGCGTTCTTGGGAGGATCTGCCTTGTATCGAGTAAGTTCTGAAGGTGGACGAGATTAGGCGAGAGATGAAGAGGTTTGAGGCAAGTAGTCGAAAGAGGTCGAGACGAGTGAGAATTGGAGAACGCTTGATGAGGACTGCCGAGAGTTAACGAGTGACTTGGGAAACGAGTGTAGTAGTAGATTGGATGAGCGTTGAGGGTCGTGAAGGATGGAAGAAACGAAGAGAGATAGACGAAATTTCGGAAGTAGAAATCGACTTTGGAACGCGTCTGGCAGCGCGACTTCGGACTTGGACAAATGCCAACGAGTGATGAAGGATCAAATTCGCCGAGAACCCGCTGCGATGCCGGGCTTCATTTCCCTTTGTTTCCAACGTTCTGTCGATCCGACGAAGGGTTCACGATTGGAGCGGGGAAGAAAAGATGACTTTGCCTGCGAAATCGAAGAAAAGTGCAGATGTGAGTCGACAGCTCGACAACGCGCGTTGATCGCAAAGACGAAACGCTGCAAAGCGGATGGTCGTCGAGTACGCACCGGTACAGATCTTCGTGAAGAGGTTGAGCTGAGTTTGAGGCGAGAAAAAGGCTTTCGCAAGGTCCGTCCTGCAAGGTCTCAAGAATTTCAGCTCGGGAGCTCGGCGAGTAAGAGCGATTGATAAGTGCGAAGACGTACAGTCCGGACAGTATGGCACTGAACGCAAGAGGACGATTCTGTGAAGGAGGGATGCGTGTCGTCCCTTTATCAGCACGAATTCAAGTTTATACCTCACCCGACTCACCTCGAGATGCCAATGAGATGCGTTCCAGTGCTTCGTATCGCTGCACATTCGGAGATGAATTCCACCTGTGTGAGCAGAGAGGTCTCAGTCATGTGGTTTTCAGCGAACTCCGAAACGACCTTGTTCGCACCTGGTATTCTCCCTGGACTCTTCAGCCTGAGCATGACAGCAAAGAGCGGGAAAGCGTTGATAGCCTGAATCATGATTCCGAAGATGGTCTGAATAGCGACTATCGTCAATCTCGACTGCACGTAGCTCGTACCCATCAGTGCTGTCTGCGTACCGCTCTGATGTGAGGAAGGAAGCGTACGGATGCGAAAGCGAGATAGAAAGCTGCGATCGTCGGAAACAGGAAGATGAGGGTGACGAAGAGGATTGTACCGAGCAACAAAGCGTCGACTGAATAATTCGCAGGTTCTGTTCGATTTCGGAGTGGATTGAATTTTTTGCCTGTAAAGATCATCGAGCATACAGCTTGTTAGTACGGTCAACTGAGATTGCGGTAATAGAGAACTCACCTCGGAAAACGTTGAATAGCGCTGACAGACCGACTAGACTCCATCGGTAGACGAGTGTGGCGGCGACGTAGCAGGCGAAGAAAGGGAAGGTGAGTATGGTGATGAGATCGGACGCGAAAGCGAGCGAGAGGGAAGCTCCTCCTAGATAGCCTGTGATCGAGAGAACGTGAAGAATTGACGGTAGGTGAGGGAGGAAAGGCTGGAGGAAGACTGCGAACGAGTTCATCGCTTCTTCACATCAGAGCGGGAGTTCGATGTAGAGGAGAGAGATCGACGCACAGCCTTGCCACAGTCTCGAAAGGAACAGGAACGAATCGCAAATGAGGGTTGACAGCTCCGTGTTGAGCTTCACTCCTCCCGGCCAATTGTTCAACCAGTCGAGAAGTTCATGCAGATAGCCCGAGATGTACGTCTGCTGTGCGATCGTGAGTCGCTTATCGAGTGTGACGATAAGAGGAGAGAACTGACTTGAACGAGAGTTTCGATCGAATTGCTCAGATACAGCGTGTTGTCTCTCACGAACGAAGCGAGTGCATAGCCGATTATCAGATCGTTTGCAAGTAGCCACACTGCATTCCAGAACCTGTGAGGAGAAAAAGCTATCAATCAGCATATTCGACAAGACTGCTGAAAGTGCGTCTCAAACCTCACAGTATATAGCTCGCATTTGCTCGCAGCATCACTTCACTCTTTCGATTGTGTTCCGATTTGAGCGAGCGAGCATCCCAGTAGTTTCGAGGCATTGCGAGAAGTAGTTCAAATCGAGTCGAGACTTGACGAGCTGTCGTCCGTAAGGCGTATCGTCAGCAGAGAGCGTAGAGATCGACGCAAAGAAGGGGCGTACCAGCTGCTGACCACTTGGCGAATCTGCCAATGAGAGGAATCCGGGTCGACGAAAAGTTCGACCTTGTCTCGACGCTTTCACTCGGGATTCGAGAGGAGGTATCGGGTGGGGAACTCTTCGGTGACGTCTGAGAGCGATCCACTGAGCCTCGATTCAGTCTCAAAGAAACGAGTCTGCTAAGATTGATCTGGAGAAGAATCGAATGATGAGAACTTCAAGCACAGCTCGATTGAGCGAAGAGGAACTCACCCATTCTATGCACTGCTCGAGTTCATCTCCGACTATATCCTCAACCTTTAGCTTGCGTCTTGGAGGTGCGCCTTCTCGTCGTACTGGGCGAGAGATCGTGATATTTAGAGTAGGAGCGGTTAGGTCTTCATCAGATTGCGAGAGCTTGAGAGGCAGAAGGTAGTGCGAGAGCATTCCCTCTGATCGTGGAGGGGAGAAGATGATAATGGTAGGATCCGAGTCGAAGTTGCCGAGAGATGAGAGGTGAGGCGAGTCGTTTTGCGGGAGAACGAGTCCGAAGAGATGGTCTCGATGAGCTTCTCCTGTTTCCCTAGTCGGTTCCGAGCCATGCTTGATGTCTCCGAGTACTTCCATTATAGTTCCTGTTGGACTTTCGACCGATTTGATCCGTTTCCTCGCTTCTTCCTCGCCTCCTTCGAACACTCCCGCTACAACCATCCAGTCTTTGCCTTTGAACCCATAACAGTAGGCCTCTTTGTTGATCAGAGAGCGTCGGAGGATGTCTTCGGGTAGATAGAGAGTCGGCATGGCGGAGGGAAGGGAGGAAAAAAGGTGAAAAGGGTTCGAAGTCGACAAGCTGACTCGAGTTTAGCCTAGAAGCTCCCTCTTCTTTGAAGATGTTGTCTCGCACTGAGTTTATAGCCTCTGTCTTCTCCCTACAGAGAGCAAGCGAGCTAGATTAGCGAGAGATGTTGATTGATGATGATGAAAAGAGGAACTCACTATTTGAGCTAACGGGAGCGCAAAGAGTCTCGTACAGACAAGTAGGAATATAGTGAGAGATATACTGAGCAGTATACCGACCCAAGCGGGGATCATAAGGTGAGGAACGGAAGGAAAGGTCAGAATTCTTTTTTGGTCTCTTGCAACTCATTCGACTTCACTTGCAGCTCCTAAACACCTCTCTAGACTTACAGCAGAGTTCAGAGAATCAACTTATGTCTTTCGGTCGACCTTCCAACTCTTCATTCTCGCTCGGAGGAGCTCCTCCACTCAAAGGAAGTTTCCCTCTTGATCACGAAGGTAAGCCCACTCTAGCTTCTGTGAAACAGCTTGGAGCTCATAGAGCTGATCTCTTCTTCCTCTCGCCAAAAACTCAAACTCTTCTCGTAACTTTCACTTTCTCGCTCTTTCGAAAAACTTTCGCAAATCGGATCCGAATAGGTGAATGCAAAGAAGCGATGATGAAATACTTGAAGTGTATGAAGGATAACAAGCAGGAAAGTACGGAATGTCGGCCGTTGTCAAAGGCTTACCTGGCGTGTCGAATGGACAAGTGAGTTTCGATGATCTCGCAGAACCTCTCTCTTCTTTCGCCTGTCTACGTTGTAGCTGATTGAGTGCTCAAACTACGACAGAGGACTGATGGAACGAACAGAATGGGATATGCTGGGATTCCAAGAAGGGGTGGATGCGAGTGCAAAATCGAAACATACTCAAGGACCTTCAGAGTCGGGACGGTAGGGATTTGTCGAGTACTAGAAGGAGACCGTGTGTCGTTTTACTATCATCATCGCAACTCCACAGTCTGGGAGTAGTCAAGAGAGTGGCGTGGTGACAGGAGAGGATTGGTATACTGTTTTCGCGGATCCGACTCATTTCGGGTTCACGCGAGCCTCAGACGTCCCCGCCTGCTTACCGCAGCTCAAACCGACGCTATCTGTCGACAGCTTGAAGCTGGAAGCACCTCGCTTGATGCAGCGACGGTGAAGCTAACTTTTCGTCCGCGAGTCATTCCGACGTAGACAACTCCGGCCGCGCCTCTCCTTTCTCGGTGTGCACGCCCGCGGTCGCCTAATTGACTGTATATCTGATAGATCCGAGCAATTCCAACCCTCGCTCGCGTGGTTGCCCCTAACCGATCCTCGACCTGAAGAGCGCCTGCGAGATTTCCCAGTCTCGCTCCAATCACTTCAAACTCGCTGCTATGGCTACCCACTACGACACGATTGTGATAGGAGGAGGACCGGCCGGAATCGTGGCCGCAAAGACGCAGACAGAGGCGGGACAAAAGTGCATCTTGTTTGAAGCAGAATCGCAGATCGGGGGCACTTTCAGATACCGGGCTTACGAAAACTCTGAATTGGTTTCCTCGTATGTTCCTCCAAGCTGTCCACTCGTCGCCTCCTGTGTCGTTTCGCTGATTGCTCCCCCACCGACTTTTCAAACCCCTCTCTTCGCCCCTCTCTACGCTGTACAGGAAGCAATTGACAGCGTTCACAGATTACCGATTCCCTTCGAGTCAAGGCGATCACGTTTCCTTACCGGAATACTGCGCTTACTTGGAGAGGTATTCGAGTGAATTCGAGTTGTGGGACAAGATCAACCTCGATAGCAAGGTGGTTAGGGTCGAGAAAGGGACAGGTGGGAAAGAGGGACATGTGGTGTTTGTGCAGAGGAAAGGAGAGAAAGGTGCGATGAGAAAAACAAACTCAGATTCCTCGAATTTGCAAAAACTGACTCTCTGTTTTTGATCGCAGAACCGAAACGATACACCTCTCAATACCTCATCATTTGTACCGGACTTCACTGCATTCCTCAAATGCCGACAATTCCAGGTATCGACCGCTTCAAGACGTTGCCCAACAAAGAAGTCATGCATTCTTCGCATCACAAGAAACGAAGTAATCTCTCTGGGAAGAAGGTGCTCATCATGGGCACTGGTGAGACTGGAATGGATCTCGCCTACGAGTCGATCAAGGCGGGAGCGGAGGAAGTCGTTCTGTGCTCGAGAGGAGGATTCTTGTCGTTTCCGAAGGTCCTCAACAACTTTACTGTATTCGGGGTCACCTTCGATGGCAATCTCAGTATTGATGGTCTGATCACCAATCTGTTCGAGACGACGTATGTTCATCGTTGGGTTTCGATGAGCCACTTGAGATGGTGAGTTTTCCTTTTTCTGCGAAACGCTCGAATTCGAGCTCAGCTGACTTCAGAGCTTTCCTTCAACCTCTGCAGGTTCGTCAGTGACTACATGATCAAGCACGTCCTTCATTTCTTGACTGGAACGAGAGCGGGATGCAATCAGGTGAGTTGCGAAACTCCACAGTTCTTAAAACGGTCGTTTGTGCTGACTCCTCTCATTTGGCTTCTACCAGTGGGTCGGAGAGCTTCCCGAAGAACGTCTAGGACGTGCCTACGTATTCCTTAACAAGTCACACAAAGCTTCTCCCTACCTGAACCGACCATACAAGAATCGCTCGAAATCACTCTCTTTCGTTTCGGACTACCATGACCCCGAAGAGGATGTCGCTACTCCAGGAGTCGTCGAGATGGCTCCGTTCCCTACTGGATTCGATAAGAGCGGGAAAGTTGAGTTTGATTGGGACAAATGCGAGAAGAGAGGAGGAAGCTGGAAACGAGTGAGGCAAAGATTGGAAGGAAGGGATATCAAACCCGAGTAAGTCGACAAGTCCACTCAGTCACTGTTCCTCAGTCGCTGATGTACTCGTTCCCCCTGCAGCCTCGTTCTCTTTGCGACAGGATACAGACAGGAGTTCGATTCGTTCCTCTCGAAGGATTACCCTCGACCTTGGGACGCCTCCGTCCGCGACATCATCTCCCCCTCTGATCCTACTGTCGCGTTCCTCGGATTCGTTCGACCAGGAGTCGGTGCGATTCCTCCAATCGCAGAACAGCAAGCAATGTGGGTTACCTCACTCTGGAACAAGCCCGACTCGAAGCTCGCCAAGAATGGATTGCCGATGGATCGACCCTCCTACTACCTCCTTGCGAAGGAGGACGCTCGAATCAAATATGGATGCGACCACTCTACTTATCAATCGACTCTCGCCAACGATTTCGGTGGATTGCCTGGGTTGACAGAGCTGTTGAAGGTTCACGGATGGTTCATTACGTTCATCTACTGCTTCTCGGCTTCCTTCACTTCGCATTATCGACTACTCCCTTCTTCGCCGTTCTACTCGAAGAAGATGATCGAGGTTGAAAAGGATGAGATCTATGATACTATTCGACGAAGAGGCGTTCTTGGGAACTTGTTCATGGGTGTCATCCCGATGGCGTTCTACGGTCTCGTCAACGTGAGTTCTCTCCTTTCGCACGTTTGACAAAGCTGACACTATCGCGTTCTTGCAGTTGACCGCACTCATTCTCGAGGTTGTTTGGATCGCCTTCGGACGACCTGATGTCATCGGATGGTACAAACGCTTGACCGGCAAGTCGATGAGCGGAAAGAAGGAGGACAAGCTCGTCAAGGATGCTAAGAAGAATGGGGTTTTGATGAACTAGGGTTGGAGGGTCACTGTTGTTGTTTCTGCTTCATTGGGCTGTTATGAGAAACGTTCTCTAGCAAAAGTGTCGAGCAGCAAGAGTCGCATCATTCGAGAGACCGGTTTGGCATTCGAGGAGTCGAGGGTGAATCGTCGTTCTACGACGAGCCGAGCCGCCGAGCGCTGCATCAACAGAATCTTGCGAGCGTGACCTGGTAGCGGCCGTAGATATGGCGCTACTTGGGGGAAGAAGGGAGAAATGTCGAAAGGAAGAATTTCAAGCAGCTTTCCAGGCTGGTGATTCTGGTTCGTAGGTACCCTCTCGAGCAGACATGGCTCGAATCTATGATGAACCACTTACAAACACAAAAATATCGACGAGACTCCGCTACCCCGATTCCTCCTCGAATCCTATTTCCGCTCTAAGTATTCTCGTCTTTTCCACCTCGCTAAACCGACCCCCCTCCCCTGCTTTGTTTAACCGTAGACCAATCGGAAGACATCGTTGAAGCTAGAGTAGTATCATGGTCATCCGAGTCAGTCGAGGGTAACACACGAAAAGAGAGATGTAATTTACACATAGTATCCTCCTGAACCCTCGGGAATAAGGTGGAAAGTTTGCGAGAAGTTGAGAGCGTTGGATTCAGATCCAGTCTACGGAATGGAACTCTCATTAGCTCGCAATGAAGGGAGATGAGGAGAGAAACGACACCGTACGAGAAGTTGACCAGTAACGAGAACGATCATTGAAGCCTTGTCGGTCGCGGCGGGTTGAGCATCCATCGTGGCGACGTTATGCTTGATTGACTCGAAGGGAAGAGTCTACGGAATGAGCGAGAATCAGCGAATGAAGCCTGAGAATACGAAAGAAATCGGACATTACGGAGAGTTTCTCAACGATCGAAGTGGCTCCTTGGAATTGTTGACCCTCGAACGAAAGCATAGAGTGATCCCGCTGTACATCACAGATAAGGGTGAGCGAGAGTCGAGAGGAGGGCAAAGGAAGAGAGAGAGAAAGCTAACGTAGAGAGGAGCGAGACCTTTTCGATCAGAGTCGAATTGGTTGTAGTAGAATTGAGTGAATTGTTGTGCGATCGCGTTGATATCAGCCTGTAGTTGCACACGAGTGGAGAGGGGGATTAGGTCAGTGATCAAACAAAAAGAGTGTCAAAGGTGAGGGGGAGAAACAAGAGCGACGAGGATACAGGCGCGGATCTCGTAGCTACAGAGAGGGGTAGTATGAGCTCACCATTGTATATAGATCTGCCTCGAAGTGATTCTGTGAGATAGAAGAGGAAGAGGAACCTCCAAAATCCGCCAACGACGAAATCGACTTTCTCATTCTCCCACTTCAACGCTAGTAATTTCAAGTATGGCACCAGCAGCAGGATTAGCAGCACCAGCAGCCTCAATAGGACCAGGTCCTTCAAACAAGCGTGCTTTCCAAGTTGGTCCTCATCTCTCTCTCTCTCTCAATCTCATCTCGAATTACTTTCTCATCTCCCCTTCGCTGCGACGTGTTGTAGAACAATGAAAAGTCAACAGAAGTACGACTCAGTAACATGACAGCAGCGAAAGGTACAGTTCATCTTTCTTCTCCATCCTCCTCGAGTATCCGCTAACTCCCTTTCTTCCCTTTCAAAAACCCCTCTATACAGCTGTCGCCGATGCTGTCAGGACTTCATTGGGTCCTCGTGGAATGGACAAGATGATTCAAACCGCTCAAGGTGAAGTGGTCATCACGAATGATGGTGCAACTATCCTCAAACACATGTCTGTCATGCACCCCGCTGCTCGAATGGTCAGTCCTCTACCCTTCAATTACTCACACACCTCTCTGATGACGAAGAAGTGTGTCAATAGCTCGTCGACTTGTCTGCAGCTCAAGATATTGAAGCGGGAGATGGAACTACTTCAGTCGTAGTCCTCGCAGGAGCTTTACTCGGAGCGGCGGAGAAGTTGTTGGGAAAAGGAATTCACCCTACGATCATCGCTGAGAGCTTCACGAAAGCTGCTCACAAGATTGTCGAGTATTTGGAGGAGATGTCAACTCCCGTCGATTTGTCCGATCGGGATAACTTGCTGAGAGCCGCTACGACTAGTTTGTCTTCCAAGGTGCGTACGAGATTCTCGTAACCTCTGTCGAACTCAGACTGACGTCACGGGAGGCTCTTTCACATAGATCGTCTCGCAATACTCTTCCATCCTCTCCCCTATCGCCGTCGACTCTGTTCTCCGCCTCGTCACTCCCCAATCTACCAACGTCGATCTCCGCGACATCCGACTCGTCAAGAAAGTAGGTGGAACGATCGACGATACGGAATTGATGGATGGTGTATTGCTTCATCAAAACGCCATCACTTCGGCAGGTGGACCTACCAGGATCGAGAAGGCAAAGATTGGTATCATTCAATTCCAACTCTCACCTCCCAAACCTGATGTACGTTCTGGACTTTTCGAATCTTTGAATTTCCGTCACTGATTTCGAGGAGTCCAACTTGTACAGATGGACAACCAGATTGTCGTCAACGATTACCGTCAAATGGACAAGATTTTGAAAGAAGAACGACTCTACATCCTCAACTTGTGCAAAGCGATAAAGAAATCGGGTTGCAACGTCCTCCTCATTCAAAAATCGATTCTCCGAGACGCAACGAACGAACTCTCCTTGGCCTACCTCCAAAAATTAAAGATTATGGCGATCAAAGATGTCGAACGAGACGAAATCGACTTCCTCGCTCGATCCTTCGGATGCAAACCCATCTCGGATGTCGAACAAATGACGAGTGATAAATTGGGTGAAGCGGATTTGGTAGAGGAGACGAGTAAGAATGGAGCGAAATACGTCAAAGTTTCGGGAGTCAAGAATCCGAGTGGAAAGACGGTTAGTGTGCTTTGTACGGGAAACAATGCGTTGGTATTGGAGGAATCCGAGAGGAGTTTACACGACGCCCTCTGCGTTGTCAGATGTCTCGTCAAGAAGCGGTACGTATTCGCTCTCTCCCCTCACTGACTCCTTGTTCCCTACTTACTCCTCTCGTTCGTTGTCGTCGACAGTTTCTTGATCGCTGGAGGAGGAGCACCCGAAATTCACGTCTCACGACTCTTGGCTCAACACGCTCAAACCCTCAAAGGAATGGAATCCTACTGTTTCGCCGCGTTCGCCGAGGCACTCGAAGTGATCCCTACGACTTTGGCCGAGAACGCCGGATTGAACCCAATCACGATGGTGACGGAATTGAGGAATCGACATGCGAATGGAGAGAGGAGTGCTGGTATCAACGTCAGGAAGGGTGTGATCAGTAACATCTTGGAGGAAAATGTGCTTCAACCGCTGTTGGTCAGTACAAGTGCGATCGAATTGGCGACGGAAACTGTCGGTCTCTTGTTGAGGATTGGTGAGTTCTCCCTTTGCCCTTACTGCTGAGACCGATGCTGACGCCCTTTGGACGGTCTCTGTAGACGATTACAACCCTACAAGGTGATTTGCGAACGAGTCATCTTAGCTCATTCACGTTTTGAAGCTAATGCCCGTCATCGCCAACTCACAGGTAAATCATTCTCGTTCGTTCATCGATCGGCGAGTGAAGTATTAGGAGGTTTGAAGTGTACACGCATCGTTCGTTTTGACTAGAGTGCAACAAATCGCAAAATGTGTTCAATAAGAATCGGAAAAGGCGTTTTGATTGAGACGCAGATGTCGCTTTAACTTTTCGTTTCTCACGTTCTATCAATGTCGCTCTCGCTCGATTGACAAGGCTCGCCGAGAATGCAATCGAAAGTTGCGAAAATGGACACCTGTCAAATCCTAAATCATGAGGGAGCGACGACGATCCTTTCTTCGACCACTTCACCTAGCTTTCTCTCACACTCTTCCATACACTCTTTCAGCTACTACAGAACTAGACTAGCTCACAGCTTCAAGTTCTATCCCTTACCTCGCCTCCTTTCCCTTTCCTTTCTCCCCCATCAACATGGATCAAAACCTCATCAGAACAGTCAACGTACGTACGAGTTACTGGATACACCTAGCTTGACGAGAGCTTATGTGTCACGATACCCTTCTTCCGTACAGAAACTTCAAGATGCATTCGCGTCTTCCGGATTATCTTCCAACCCTATCGATCTACCTCAAATCGCTGGTGGGTCCTTCTTTGCCTCTCATCAGATCTATACCGCGGCTGAAACGTCTATGGCTTCTCACAGTCGTTGGATCTCAGAGTTCGTAAGTTGAAACTCGTCACTCCTTCGGAACATCTCACCTCCTCTCCCTCTCCCCCTTTATCCTTGTTCGAGAGTTGAAGCTGATCCTTGTGACCTATCCTTACGCGTGTGAAGTGGAAAGTCTTCGGTTCTAGAGGTGAGTCGGAATCTCTTTCCTTTCATCGCCTCGCTCTCTCGGCTGAGACCTAACTCCTTTCGCTGCGTAACAGAACATCGTCGGACGTGATTTCCTCCCTCGTGGAAGTACGTACTCTGTCTTTCTGTCATCGAAAAAGGAGCGTGAGCTGATCAAAGTTGAATGAAAAAACAGCTGGAATTGTTACTCGACGACCTCTAGTCCTTCAACTCATCAACAGACCTGCTGCTGCCAAGCCTGCTGCAAATGGAGACGGTAAGCTGGCAAACGCTACAACACGGCGGGAGTGAGCTGATATTGAAGAGCGTATCGCCAATAGCTCCCTCGGATGAACCTGGATCGCAACCTACGAGTGACAAGGCTAGTAACCCTGACGAGTGGGCAGAGTTCGTGAGTCAGAGATCTCGATATGCATGGCTCGTCGATTGTGGTGCTCATTTCGTGGATCTTATGCCACAGCTTCACCGACCTGGAGAGAAGTTCTTCGATTTCAACAAGGTTCGAGAAGAGATTGTTGCTGATACCGAGGCAAAGACTGGAAAGAATGCTGGTGAGTACGAAATACTCGAGAAGACCGATGAAAAGGGCTAACTTGGCTCGTTTTTTAGGAATCTCACCTCTTCCTATCGGTCTTCGAATCTTCTCCCCCAACGTCCTCACTCTCACTCTTGTCGATCTTCCCGGTCTCACCAAGGTCGCTGTCGGAGATCAACCTCGAGATATCGAAGTTCAAATCCGAAACATGCTCCTCAAGTTCATTCAGAAACCCAACTCGATCATTCTCGCCGTCACTGCCGCCAACACCGATTTGGCCAACTCTGATGGATTGAAGCTCGCACGAGAGTGTGATCCCGATGGTCTTCGAACGATCGGAGTTTTGACCAAAGTGGATTTGATGGATCAAGGAACGGACGTTGTCGACATTCTCGCCGGACGAATCATTCCACTTCGATTAGGTTACGTTCCCGTCGTCAACCGAGGTCAACGCGATATCGACAACAAGCGACCTATCGCTCAAGCGTTGGAACACGAGAAGAACTTCTTCGAAAGTCACCCGAGTTACAGAAGCAAGGCTTCGTACTGCGGTACCCCTTACCTCACTAGACGACTCAACACTATCCTCATGCACCACATCAAGACGACTCTTCCCGATATCAAGCAAAAGATCTCGCAAAGTTTGACCAAATACGAGAACGAGTTGGCGTCTCTCGGCGGAGCTGCAGGTGGAACTGATGGCGTGCGCTTGTTCTTCGGTGTCAGATGCTGACTTTTAACTGACAACATCGCGAATTTGTGCAGTCGAGTGTTATCCTCCAAATCATCACTGAATTCTGTGGAGACTTCCGTTCAGCAGTCGACGGTTCTTCTTCCGATCTCGCCTTGAACGAACTTTCAGGAGGAGCTCGTATCTCATTCGTTTTCCACGAACTCTTCTCGAACGGAGTCAAGACCCTCGACCCTTATGACCAAGTCAAGGATGCCGATATCCGAACGATTCTCTACAATTCATCCGTGAGTCCTGATTGGGTTTTCATTCTTCCCTCTGTGCGGTGCTGAATGTCCCAATTCTTGACCTCGCAGGGTTCCTCCCCTGCGCTCTTCGTCGGAACGACCGCTTTCGAAGTCATCATCAAACAACAAATCAAGCGTATCGAAGAACCTGCACTCAAATGCGCGAGTCTCGTCTACGATGAACTTATGCGAATACTCGCTCAACTTCTCAGCAAGAATGTGAGTCTCTCTCTCTTCAGTATGCTCTAGGTCGAAGGGTCAGCTGACGAAGAGTTTGTGATTAGGCTACTTTCAAACGGTATCCTGGATTGAAAGACAAGTTCTACGCTACCGTTCAAAACTTCTACCGAAAGTCGATGGTGCCAACGAATAAACTTGTACAAGATCTCGTAGCGTGAGTCGATGGTGTTTCGCTGAATCTCCGCGAAAGTGTAAACGCTGATCCAGCATTTCCGCCCGTACCACAGAATGGAATCGACTTACATCAACACTGGACACCCCGACTTCATCTCCGGACACAAAGCTATGGCGATCGTCTCTGACCGCATGTCAGCGAACAAGCCTCCTCCAGGTCCCGCCGTCGACCCCAAGACTGGTAAACTCGCACCAGGAACTTTGAACAACGGTCGAGATTTGGACTCGGATTTGAAACAGAAGGAAGAAGGGTTCTTCGGTTCGTTCTGGCCTGGAGGAAGGAAACAACAACAATTGAGTCAGAAGAAGGGTGCGGCTGCTATGGAAGCTGTGAGTCCCAACCAACCCACTTTCTTCTCGCAGAATGGAGCTGAGGAAGTTTTGATTGCTCGCGTTAGCCTCCAACAAACCTTCGTGCTTCGGGAACTTTGTCAGAGCGTGAAACGATGGAGACGGAAGTTATTAAACTTTTGATTTCGAGTTATTTCTCCCTCTCGAAACGAACTTTGATCGATATGGTTCCCAAAGGTACGCTCTTCTCGCACTCTTCTGCTCATCTAGATCTCTGACAGTCTCTCGGCGTGCAGCTATCATGCTCAACTTGGTATTCCACGCTCGCGATACGATGCAGCGAGAACTCCTTTCCGAACTTTACAAGCCAGAAGCGATTGAAGAGATGCTCAAGGAATCGGATTCGGTCGTGCAACGTCGCAAGGAGTGTGTGAGAATGGTCTCTGCTCTCAACAAGGCTGAATCGATCGTCTCGAGTGTTGGAAACTAGAAATCGACGTAGACTTTCTTTTTTTATACCTCTTTCTTCTTCAACTTTCTTCTTGGCTATAGTGTGTTTCTTTGCTCGTTCTACTCCTTGTGTTCATCTTGTTTACTTCCCTCTCTTGTGTGAAATCTGAGACTTCGCTTTCGAAACAAACCTTACAAAAAGTCAACCGCGAGAAATAGCAGATTACAACCCGAATAACAGTTTCAGTTTCAACGCTCTCACCTCTCCTCTACCCTCTCCGAGCACACCAAGAAGAGTGCCAGCCCCTCCTAGTATTACCAAAGAGTGAATACAACCCAGTCGATTGCCAGATTTGCCCTCGTGACCTCGATTCGACTTGCAACTTGACTTCCTCTCCAACTTCCAACCTCGCTTTACACCACTCCACTCCCTCCACTCTATGCCTTGTTCGACCCCTCATTAGATGCCCTCGAAACGTGCAAAGTTCATCCTACACCCTTCCCCTTCAAGACCTCAAGATAATAAATCAAGAAAGCGACAAAAGACTTCGAATCTCTCCTACTCCTCTAGAACCCATTCAGATCAAGAAGATCCATACACAACAGAATCAGGATCACCATCAGAAGACGAGTTACTCATATCAGCAACTGGATCAAACAAGGAGGAGGAGAATTCTCGATCAACTTTGAATCGTTCAACATCGTCAACAAAACCTTCCTACACTTCTCGTACCTACTTCTCCAGCTCACCACCACTACCACAGAAAGGTTTACTCCGCCGTCGTAACCTCCTCGGACTCCCTACTCGAGAAGACTCTTCCACTCAACAACGTCCTCAAAGACTCAGACAACGCACCACTCGAACCAATCGACCCCTCTCCCCTCTCCCAGTCAATCACTCAGTCACTAGGTACAGATCAACGAGTCAAAGTAGGAAAGTAGGAATGCCAGTTGCAAACAAACGATCACGGGATCCTTCGATTTACCCGAATGCAATTAGAATCACGAGGAGGACGAGTGGAGTATTGCAACCTCCAGTGTCGGGAACTGCTACTCCAGATCCGAAGAGGAAGAGATCGAGTGGGAAATTAGTCGAAAGTAGCAGTGAGGAAGAAGAGGCAGAGGAAGGGGAGGAAGTTGAGATGGAACAGGATGAATCGAATGGAGTTAAGAGAGGACTGAGAAATGGAGACGGGAGAATACAGAACGAGCGAAACGGAGAGAATGGAGACGAATCAACAGAGACCGAGGGTGAAGGCGAAGGAGAATCGCTCGGCATTGGTAAGTCTCAACTGTCCTCGAGTTTGACGCAGCTCCTTATTGTATTGTTGTGTACAGACGCTGTATCCAAGTTACGCGCGTGGCCAGCAACAAAACTTCGAACCCTTCGCCGTTCCGAACTTGTCGACCTCTTCCTCGCTCTACCCTCTACTTCGAGTTCCGATCCCGACACAAGTTCAATGACCAAAGATACTCTCATCTCCGCCATAACTACCGCTCGAAAACCTCCCTCTTCCTCCCTTTCCTCGAACGAAGACGACAGTGCCGATGCTTCTCCTCAACCTCGTACTTCGCACGAAGCGAGTCCCGAGGACGAGATCCGACCTCGACGAGCTCGCACTAGCAACCCTTCGACTCGGGTCAACGGCAAATTAACGAAAACTCGTCGAAATAAACACCCTCTCACCCCTCCTCTTACCTCTGGAGAAGAAGACTATCAAGTTCAGGAGGAAGACGAGATGGACCTCACTGAACTCGAGGAGGAGGAAGAGACTGGAACAAGCGCAGGAATGACTCGTCGAGCATCTCAGATCGAGATGCCTCCTCCAGCTTTACCTCCCGCTCAGAAACGCCAACCTCGACGAAATCGTTCAAACGGCGAAGACGTTGCCGCTCCCCACGTAATCAGATTCGGGAAACGAATGAACGAGATCATTCAGGAAGATGAGGAAGTTCCGGTTTACACTTCTCCTGTCGCTCATCGAACGAGAGGTCATCGGCCACCTTCGAATCCGGATCCTTCGACTTCCTCTTCTGCACCTCGAACAATCGTCGCGAACGCTCAGGGATCGCCTGCAAGACCTGGACGAGCAGCGAAACAAAAGGCGGTGGCTCGAATCAAGGGGAAAGCGAGAGCTGAGGATGTTGATGAGAAGGAGGATGAAGAGATGGAAGTTGAGGAAGAAGAACCAGAGAACCTCGTTGCCAGTAGCGAGTCGGATGGAGGAGGTCAGAAGGGACATCGAAAGAGTGGGCAAGGGAGAAGGAGGCGTTCTTCGAGAACTACGAATCAGGTCAAACAAGTCGAGACACCACCTTCTGACGCGGACGAAGAGAGTGGAGGAGAGGAAGAACGAGACGAGGAAGCGGTCGAAGTCGAGTTGAGGAGTCATCTGAGAGCGGCGGGAAAAGGCGCGAAGAATGGGAAAGTTGTTAGGTTGAAGAAGGGGAAAAAAGCTGATGAGGATGAGCCGGAACTTGGAGAAAGCGACGGAGAGGACGAGGATATGGAGGCGGACTACGAGGAAGAAGAGGACGGCGTAGAAGAAGAGGAACAAGGTGAGCAGAGTATTCTTTGCGAGAGATCTTGTTCATTCACTGACTCGCGCTTCTTTTTCGTTACCCAGACGAGAACGAAGTCGACCTCATTCATGCTACTTCAAAGTCACTGCTGAGGTGTAGGAAGGACGATCTAGTTCGATTGTGCGAAGAGCGAGATCTCCAGAATGATGGGAGAACGAAGAAAGAGCTTGTTGATGCTTTGCTTCAATGGGTGCGTTCAACTCTCGCTCAGCTGAGACTACTTCTGCTCACCGTAGTCCTTGCCCGCACAGCGTGATCAAGAGAACTATGCTTCTTCTCAAGACTCCGACGCCTCGACAAACTCGACTCTTTCGAACGCTTCAACCGAAACTGCTCGAGGTATCCCCAAGACTGCTCGACTCGCCGCAGCTTCCCATGCATCCCGAAAGACTTCAAGAAACACTCCTCTCCTCATGCGCGCTCAACATCCGATCAGTCCAGAGAAACCTCGATCTCGCAATCGTTCGAAAGAGAAGGAACATCAAGAGGATGTCAACGCTCTCGACCTCGAGAGTCTCCAGCTACAAGACAAGGAGATCCCTCCTGACAAACTTACGAAGCTCGAGTTGGTCGGTAGTGGAGGTTTCAAGGTGAGTTGGAGTCTGACTACAATGGAGATGAGAAATCAATCATTGACAGCAATTCATTCTCTCAGGACGTCTACAAGGGAACTTATCGTCGTCGTACTATCGCCATCTGCGACATCCGAGGTCACCTCACCGATATGGACATTAAAGAACTCGGTTTACTTCGCGATCTTCGACACGAGAACATAGTTCAATTCATCGGAGTCTCGATCCCTAAACAACCTTCCGCCGTTCCCGTCATGATCGTCACGGAGCTTTGTGCGAATGGAGACCTGTTCGATTACATCCGAGGAGTCGAATCGCCTCAGTTCGTCGACATCTTGAACATCACGCTCGGAATCGCAAAAGGAATCGAATACCTTCACACCCGGACTCCATCTATCATCCACCGAGACATCAAATCGTCGAACGTATTGATCACGTCTCAAGGAGTAGCCAAGATTGCAGATTTCGGTTTGGCGAGGATCAAGACTTCGACGAAATCGATGATTCGTTCGTTGGTCGGTACCGTCAATTGGCAAGCTCCTGAACTATGGCACCCTCATCCTAGATACAACGAGAAGGTAGACGTCTATTCAGTGGGATTGGTAATGTGGGAAATGCTTCAATGGCATCAACCTGTCAAACGTTATCCTTTCGAAGGAATGAATGAACACGTTAGTGTCCTCCCCAATCTTGCCCTCTCTGACTCCTGTACTGACTCGTCTCTGTATTGCTCTAGGCCATCTACGCCGACGTAGGACAGCGTCAACTTCGTCCTTCACTCGCAGGTCTCCACCGTCGATGGGGAGGAGAAATCGTTGATCTCATGAGTCAGATGTGGGATCAAGAGTATCAGAATCGCCCTTCGATGCCTCAAGTCGTTCACCGCCTCAAACAACTTGTCGCTCTTCAAAAGGCGAAGCGCTAAGGTTCCCTCTTTTTGCTCCCTCCTCGACTCTCGTACATATCGTCTCCCTTCTCCCTCACTCTCCTCTGTTGTATAGGATATTGTCTTTCTCATTCCCTTCGCTCGTAGCATACCTGTCACTCTCTCCGTTTTCGTTTCGTTTTTCGTTTAATTTTTTCGTTCAAACTCTCGTAGCAGTCTTATTACACTCGTCACATTGTTCATGCATTACAGAGTCGGATCACAGTCATTGAAACAAGATGTCCGAATTTGCGAGGAGTCAACTTTAAGTCGATGATTCACCCCCTCTTGTTTATCTTCCATTGACACGCTCTCTCACAACTCACGTTTCGAATCAGCCTCTCACGTCAACAGTCTATACAATATCCTAGCGCGCGCCTCTCTCTCTCGAATTAATCGACTCGCCCGCCCTCTCTTGCTCCTCTCCGATAAGGCTTCCTCGCGGTACACTTCACCCTCACTCCCCAGCCCAGTAATCCTCCCTTTCAGCGACACAGACAGACCCATAGATCAAGAGTACAAGATGGAAGCAGTCCCACCAACTTCAAGATCGAAACTCCCTTCGAAACAATTAGTCACTCTCCTCGTCGTGGGAATGCTCGTAACTGGTTGTTCAAACAGTGAGTACACTTCTCATTGGACCGCGATTTGGAGGGAAGAAAGGAAAGAAGGAGGAGGGGCGATCTCCCCCCCACTTGCTTGCGACTTTGAGCCCCTCTCATCCACTCACGCCGTCGATCGTCGTGCGCTACCCAACGAGCGAGACGAAGACCGAAGGTCATGCTATGACGCGGTTGCGCTATTCGTGGGAGGAGGCGAGAAGAGCAGCATTCTCGTGCTTGAACGGGACGAAAGCTGACTCCCTTCGTTCGTTTCTTCGATAGGTCTCTGGAGTAAGTATCAAGATATGCAATGTGTAGGGAATTGTGATGCTTCAGATCCATCTCGGCGACAGAACTTTGAGCGTGAGTCGTATGAGGGTCCGAAATCGCCGTTCGAATGACAGTACTGACGTTTCCTGTTCATTCCGCCGATCGTCAGAGCCCGTATGGCAGACAGCAAACATGTTCCTCGGCGAGACGTGTTGTTTGATCGCCTTCAATCTGCTCAACTCTCGTCTGAACCCGTTCAAGGCCGCTCAACGCAAGAAAGCTTCGATCGCGGCACGCGAAGCTGCACTCGCCTCAAACGCTGCACGACTCGGCACCAACCCTCTATCTAGACCAGAGGAGTCCGCATTCGCATTCTCAAACTCGGCGATTTCGTTACAAGGTCAGGATATCGAATCTGGTCAAGCTAGTTACAAACCAATTCCTGGAGATGTCAAAATGGCAAAGGCGGAGCAGGAACCAAGGATGAACTGGAAAGAGGCAGCGTTGTTCTGGGGTCCTGCTTGTTGCGATATCGCTGGAACTACGGCAATGAACGTTGGGTTGTTCTTCGTCCCGTTCGTCAACTCCTTCTCTTTGCTCCGAGGTGCAGCTCAGCGGACTGACTCGATCCCTATCTCACTGTCTTCTCCACGAACAGAGTCGTGAGTTCTCCTTCCTGAATCCGGGATTTCCGATCGAATCCTTCAGAAAAGCTGACTAAAGCTCCCTTCCTCGCACTTTTACAGAGCATCTTCCAAATGATGCGAGGATGTCTCGTCCTATGGGTGAGTTCGTAACTTGGTCCAGTCTCTCGCTCTCCCGCTGACCTCGTTTCCCATTCTCACAGGTCGGAGTCTTCTCAGTTTTGTTCCTCGGTCGCAAACTCGATCGAGCACAATGGACCGCCCTCGCCGTCTGCATGCTCGGAGTAGCTGTAGTCGGTAGTTCGAGTTTGATCGGGGCAGAGAAGCCGGTCGAATCGGCAGAAGAGAGCACTAGGACTTCGCCAATCGTTGGAGTGTTACTTATCGCTGCTGCACAGCTTTTCAGTGAGTCAAAGAACTATCTATAACTATCGTGCATTCGGCTGAGGAAGCCTGTCGCAACGTTTCGCAGCCGCAACTCAATTCGTTTTGGAAGAACGTATCATGGAACACAACAGCGTCGAACCTCTTCTCGCAGCCGGGTACGAAGGATTCTTTGGATTGCTCACTACGCTCTCCGGTCTCCTAGTAATCTATCGACTCTACGGATCGACTCCTGCTGGACAAGGAGGTTACTTCGATATGAAAGTTGGATGGTATCAGATCGTTGAGAACCCGAGGGTCTGGCAGAGTTCGATCGTCATCGCTATTAGTATCGCTTTGTTCAATTTGTAAGTCGGAACGATTTCTTCACTCTCTCGAAACAGTTTACTGATGTTCGATTCGAAACTCACAGCTGCGGTCTCGCGGTCACTCGAAAGTCAGTCTGGGTCTGCGTTAGTCTCTATTTACCGGCTGAGTCTAATCATTAATCCCTATCCACAGCGTATCTGCCACTGCTCGATCGACTATCGACACCTGCCGTACTCTTGGAATCTGGTTGGTATCTCTCTACCTCGGTTGGGAAAGCTTCAAATGGCTACAAGTCGTCGGGTACGTCTTCATTTTCCCTTCATTCACTTCGCGAGCATCAGCTCACTCATCAACTCACAACTTGCAGATTCGCAATTTTGGTTTACGGAACTTTCGTTTTCAATTCGATCACTCGCTTCCCAGCCTGGACGAACCTTCACCCAGACCACGAAGTCGTCGTCGTCCCCGCTTACTCAGCTGAAGAAGAGGACTCGCTGCTTGGAAGTGAGGAGGACGACGAGAGTGCAGAAGAACGAGATGGGCTAGGACGACCTGCTCTACATGGGAAACGTGCGGGGAGCTCGAGTAGGGGTGAGAGGAGTAGTTTGTTGAAGAAGGCGAATGGGGGAGTTAGGGATGATTGAGGGAGTTCTCATCTCGATTTTGCGGTTTTGCTCACTCAACTGTTTTTGTACTTTCTTGTTGTCTTTGCACCTCTTCCCTCACTCACACTCTTGATCTCGTTTGCCATTTGTTATACCTCTCAAGCTCACTGCCACCTCTCGTTGTACGACCACTACGCTGACTACTTTCGATACGAGTCTTTATCCGTCAATTTCTGCCTCTTCTCTCGCATTGGTTGTTGTCACTCTCGCTCTCTCGATCTAATGTCAAGCAACTCTTTACACGAATCCGTTGCTTTGAGCGCAGAAACATTTGAGAGTGAAAAGCGTTCCAATCTGTTCGTTTCATTCCAAGCAAAAAAGAAAGATTTCTTATTCTTTCTGTCCATCAACTCGATGCGACCTGTACGAAATTCAAGCGTATCAACCTTCCCTCGACCTCTGTGTCCAATCGATTCCAATTCAACCAGTTTTCCTCCTCTTCTTCCTCTCCTTGTCCCTTCCCAAACTCTGACTCTCACTCTCATCCGCACTAGTCATAGCTTTCCTACTCCTCCTCCTGTTACTCCCTCCTCCTCCACTCTGACTACTCTTTGAAGGCTTGATTCGTTTCTGAGGAGGTGAAGGAGGAGGTCCTCGAAGGAATTTCATCAATTTTTGAGAAACTTTGTCAACTTCTTTCTCCCAGGTCTCTTCTTCTTTCGATAAGGAATGCTCAGTTTCGCTCGCTGTGAAGATAGAAAGGAGATTGTGAGTCCTGGGAAGAGAGATAGAGAGAGGGTAGGGAGCAAAAGAGAAGCATTACCGATTTGAGCAAGTTGAGATTTCGTCGATTGACGATTCGAGAGGATTTGAGTAGAGAGTTGTTGTATACGTTCGACCATTCCCAAAGCTTTCCTCTGTGCACACAGGCTCCTCTGTGATTAGTCCCTGCAGACTCGACGAATCGTACTAAAGAACAAAAGCTCACCTGATTCTCCCTCGTTTCCTCCCCGACCAATTTCTCCTTGTCCCTCTTCAAACCGTCCCAATTCTTCTCACACTGTACCTGAAACCCCGCAAGTTGATCTTGAGTCATCTTGACTGAATCTTCGAGGAAAGTCTTGTCGATCAATAGAGAGGATTTTGAGAGGGATGAGGAATGAGACGTTTGGAATGAATTGTAGTCAGACGAGAGGAGCTCGATCGTTTTGGCTAGAAGGTACTTGACAAGGTGAGTAGATCTGTGCGAGCATGAGAAAAAAAGGATACTTTTGTGGGTTTTCTCGATGTGATAAAGGTAAGAATCAATCTTGGGTTCAAGGCTGACACCGAACAACCTCGAACATCAGCTCTGCGAAGTGAGGAAGCGGGGGAGAGCTCAAGACGCGAGTAAGCTTACTTGTTCTTCGGAGTCAAGTAAGGTTGAATCTCAAGTTCTTCTGAAAGGATACTCTCTTCATCTCGTCCCTCTAGCAATCCCCACTCTTCATCCTCCTGACCATCTCCCTCGGAGTCGCTTGACAAATAGCCTCGAACTTTACTCGAGCGCTTCGAAGTGACTGGGAAAGAGAAACGAGTACGTTTCGATTTATGTTGCGTTTGTTTCGAAAGAGGAGGAGGAGGTCTCAAACCCGAAGTGACAGAGTGACGTTGTTTCTGACGAGGGGGAGGAGGTAAATGTCGAGAGTGAAGGGGAGGTAAAGGATCTGAATTTGAACGTTTGAATCGACGAGCTGGAGCAGAAGAAGGTCCTGCTTGATTCGGAAGTGGATTGAGCGGGTCAATTGCACGCTCGTTGAGAGTGGTCAGAGGGGGGGAGAGAGAACTGACTAGTCATGCCAGATGAGTTGAATGATGTCAATTGTGAGGAGAAAGTTGAGCAGAGTATCAAGTACGCGTATTGAGGGGTAGCTAGTAGAAGGATAACAGTTCTCTAGAGGTTCCCAAGCAGTTCGAGGTGAAAGTGAGAGTGAAAGGAATGAAATCAATTTTAAACTCTTTCTCTTTTAACTTCTAACACTCACTCCACTCTGGAATGCCGCCTAAACCACCAGAGAAAGGGACTAGAGTAATCTCATCATTCTTCAAACCCAAACCCTCCAACACTCAACAAACTGAAATCCTCATCCTCGACTCGGACTCTGAATCAGACTCTAATCCCTCACCAGTACCACCAGCTAAACGAGTCAAATTAGAACATACTCCTTCCTCCTCGACACCAGTTCCAGCTTTATTCCAACCAGTAGCCTCCACTTCTCGATCGATTGCCGCTCCACTCCCTCCTCCTCCTCCACCTGCAACTCAATCCTACGCTCGACTACGCAAGTTCTCTTATATAGCTCCAGAAGAATCAGATGCACCTAGAGTTGCGAAGGAATTGACTAGAGAGGAACGGGAGAGAAAGGACCTTTTTATGAAAAAATTGGGAACTGGTGCGACGCAAGGGAGGAGGAAGTCGAGTTATTTGGAGGATGATCATTACTTGGCT
>Ga0308170_10000914_pt1 | contig 31765 bp, 33 predicted proteins | sample PhyBR2_2_FD_202136 | JGI IMG/M metagenome (GOLD analysis project Ga0308170, IMG submission 202136) | Phyllosphere microbial communities from UC Gill Tract Community Farm, Albany, California, United States - DLSLSB.R2 | ecosystem: Host-associated > Plants > Phyllosphere > Unclassified | place...
CCTGGAACGAACTGCGCCGCGACGGCCTCGCCGCCGAAGAGGAAGCCTTCCTCAACCCCGGCCAGCCCGCCCGCGTCCCCTTCATCACCCAGCAACTCGAAGGAGCCACCGGCCCCGTCGTCGCCGTCACCGACTACATGAAAGCCGTCCCGGACCAGATCCGCCAATTCGTCCCCAACGAATTCGCCACCCTCGGCGCCGACGGCTTCGGTTTCTCCGACACCCGCGCAGCAGCCCGCCGCTACTTCAAAAACGACACCCACTCCATCGTGGTCCGTGCCCTGGAAATGCTGGCACGGCGCGGAGAGGTGGACGTCGACGCCCCCGTGAAGGCAATTGAGAAGTACAAGCTGCTCAACGTCAACGCCGGCACCACCGGCAACGCAGGAGGCGAAGCCTAACCCTCCGGCTGGACAGCGGAACCAGCAACGAACGACGGCGGCTCCCACCCACAAGGTGGGGGCCGCCGTCGTCAGTTGCAGAAGCTGCTGTGACGCTGTGACGCAGCGCAAAGCGGATTGTAGCCTTCGCACAAATGGAGCTTGCGCGGCGGTGGCCGTATGCTCAAAGAATGCCAGCACCAGCCAGCCCGTCCTCGAAGCGGAAACCATCCCCGCCGAAGGTCACGCCGGAGAAGTCCGAAACCCTCAAGCAGCTCCGCGCCAGTGTGGGCCAGCTCTCCACCACCACCATGCGCAAGCTCGAGCAGTCGCTGCCCTGGTACAGCCGGCTCAGCGCAGATGAGCGGTCCGCCCTGGGCATGGTGGCCCAAAACGGAATCGCGGCTTTTGTCACCTGGTACGAGCGGCCCAGCTCGCCGTCCTGGATCCTCACGGATGTATTCGGGACGGCGCCCACGGAACTGACGCGTTCGATCAGCCTGCAAAAGGCGTTGCAGCTGATCAGGATCGTGGTTGAAGTAGTGGAGGACCAGGTTCCGGTCATCGCCCCCGAGGCGGACCAGCCGTCCCTGCGCGAGGCCGTCCTTAGGTACTCCCGGGAAGTCGCCTTCGCCGCCGCTGATGTCTACGCACGGGCCGCAGAGTCCCGGGGCTCCTGGGACACCCGGCTGGAAGCTCTGATCGTGGACGCGATCCTGCGCGGGGAAAACACCGACGCCCTCCGCTCCCGCATTGCGGCCCTTGGCTGGAAGGCACAGGAGCGCTTTACCGTGATGGTGGGCAATTCCCCGTCCGAACCCAGCGCCAGCTACGTCAGCGAGCTGCGGCGGATGGCCGGAAGGTACGCCGAGGACGCCTTGGTGGGGATCCAGGGCGACCGGCTGATCCTCATCCTCGGCGGGGTGCAGGACCGCGAAACCGCCTACGTCAAGCTGAGCGACATGTTCGCCCCCGGCCCGGTGGTGTACGGCCCGGAAGCCAGTTCGCTGCTGGAGGCGAGCAGCTCCGCCCAATCGGCGTTCGCCGGTCTGACCGCAGCCCGCGCCTGGCCCTCCGCGCCCCGTCCGGTGGCTGCCGATGACCTGCTCCCGGAGCGGGTAATTTCCGGCGACGACGCCGCCCGCCGCTCACTGGTGAAAAACATTTACCGGCCGCTCCTGGCGGCGTCCAACGGCCTGGTGGAAACGCTCGGGACCTACTTGGAACTGGGCCATTCCCTGGAAGCCACGGCCCGGGAACTCTTCGTCCATGCCAACACGGTGCGTTACCGGTTGAAGCGCGTTTGTGACGTCACTGGCTGGGATCCGCTGCTGCCACGGGAGGCGTTCGTGCTCCAGGCGGCTCTGGTGGTGGGCCGTCTTTCGGCCCCGCCCAAGGCCGCCACGGAGCGGCAGGCGTCCCGGAACCACGCCTGAGGCATTGTAGACTTCCTACAACCTGACCCCGTGAGCTTGGTGCGCAGAAACACCGCTGGGCCACACAGTAATTTGGAAAGCTGGTTACGTGCTTGCAATAGTCTGCCCTGGACAGGGCTCACAGACCCCGGGTTTTCTGGCCCCTTGGCTGGAACTGCCCTCGGTGGCGGGCCAGCTGGCCTCTTTGAGCGACATCGCAGGCATCGACCTGATAGCCCACGGAACCACCTCCGACGAGGAAACCATCAAGGACACTGCCGTGGCGCAGCCCCTGATCGTTGCCGCCGGGCTGGTCACCGCGGCTTCCCTGTTCGATGTTGAACTCAGCTCCCTCCCGGTGATCCTTGCCGGACACTCCGTGGGTGAGATCACCGCAGCCGCCCTCGCCGGCGTCCTGACTGAGGACGAAGCCATGACTTTCGTGCGTGAGCGTGCCAACAGCATGGCCGCCGCGGCAGCCGTCACCCCCACCGGAATGAGCGCCGTCGTCGGCGGCGACCCTGCTGAAGTGCTTGCCGCCATCGAAGCTTCCGGCGCTGCCCCGGCCAACGTCAACGGCGCAGGCCAGACCGTCGCAGCAGGAACGTTCGAACAGCTCAAGGCCCTGGCGGCGAACCCGCCCGCCAAGGCTCGCGTCATTCCCCTGAAAGTCGCCGGCGCCTTCCACACGAGCCACATGGCACCTGCAGTGGACGCCCTGAAGGCTCTGGAGCCCCAGCTGAACCCCGTGGCACCCAAGGTGCCCCTGCTGTCCAATTACGACGGCGGCGAAGTCACCGACGGAGGGGCCGCCGTCGAAAGCCTGATCGCCCAGGTGTCCCGTCCGGTGCGCTGGGACCTGTGCATGGAAACCATGGTCAAGCGCGGCGTTACCGGCGTCATCGAACTCGCTCCGGCCGGCACGCTGGCCGGACTGGCCAAGCGCGGAATGCCCGGGGTCAAGACCGTTGCGGTCAAGACCCCCGAGGACCTTTCCGCCGCGCTGGCACTATTCGCAGAACTGGAGGGCAACGCATGAGCGTTCCCACGCTGAAGCAGGCTCCCATCCAGGAGCACACCCGGATCGTGGGCCTCGGCGCCTACCGGCCGGACGTCATCGTCACCAACGAGGACGTGTGCCAGTGGATCGACTCCTCGGATGAGTGGATCCGCCAGCGCACCGGCATCGTGACCCGCCACCGAGCGGCTGCCGACGTCAGCGTCATCGACATGGCGGAGGGCGCCGCCCGCGAAGCCATGGAAAAAGCGGGCATTGACGGCTCCCAGCTGGGGGCGGTCATTGTTTCCACCGTGACCCACCCTTACGCCACCCCCTCAGCCGCCGCAAGCCTGGCGGACCGGCTGGGCGCCACTCCCGCTCCTGCCTTTGACATCTCTGCCGCCTGCGCGGGTTACTGCTATGGGATCGCCCAGGCTGATGCCTTGGTCCGGTCCGGCGCTGCGAAGTATGTGCTGGTAGTCGGCGCGGAAAAGCTTTCCGACGTGATCGACAACCGGGAACGCACCATTTCCTTCCTGCTCGGCGACGGCGCGGGTGCCGTCGTCATCGGTCCGTCCGACACCCCGGGCATCGCACCTTCCGTGTGGGGCTCCGACGGCAGCAAATGGAATGCCATCGGCATGACCCGCTCGATGCTGGACGTCCGCGACCTCGGCCTGGCCGCCCGGCAGTCCGACTCCACCGGCGACCTTGCCCTGCTGGAAGAGGCGCAGGAGCTGTACCCCACCCTCCGGCAGGACGGCCAGACGGTCTTCCGCTGGGCGGTGTGGGAAATGGCCAAGGTGGCGCAGCAGGCGCTCGATGCCGCCGGTATTGAGGCTGAAGACCTGGTGGCGTTCATCCCGCACCAGGCAAACATGCGCATCATCGACGAGATGGTGAAGAAGCTGAAGCTGCCGGAGACGGTTACAGTGGCACGGGACATTGCCGATGCCGGCAACACGTCCGCTGCCTCCATCCCGCTGGCAACGCACCGGCTCCTGCAGGAGAACCCGGCGCTGAGCGGCGGACTGGCCCTGCAGATCGGTTTCGGTGCCGGACTGGTCTTCGGCGCGCAGGTAGTTGTCCTTCCCTAGATACGCCCAAGGGTCGCAACCGCGGCCCGGACCATTTCCGGCAGCACCTGCCGGCAATACAAGAAAAGGAGCCATCAATGGCTAGCAACGAAGAGATCCTGGCCGGCCTGGCTGAAATCGTCAACGAGGAAACCGGCCTGGCCCCCGAGGCTGTGGAGCTGGACAAGTCCTTCACCGAGGACCTGGACATCGACTCCATCTCCATGATGACCATCGTGGTCAACGCTGAGGAAAAGTTCGGCGTCCGCATCCCGGACGAAGAGGTCAAGAACCTCAAGACCGTAGGCGACGCTGTCAGCTTCATCGCCGGCGCACAGGCCTAGCCAGCAGCTTTTCGCCGTCTCACGGCTTGGCAGGGCTGCCGGTCCGGACTGACCGGACCGGCAGCCCGCCGCATTTATCCGGCGCAGTACCCGGACCGGGGCTGGCCGAACATCAACACGTGCGGGACCCTGCGGCAGCCGCAGGCGGATTCCCCACCGACGAAAGAGTGATCCCATGACACGCAAAGTAGTCATCACCGGTCTGGGCGCCACAACGCCCATCGGCGGCGATGTACCCACCATGTGGAACAACGCCCTTAAAGGGGTTTCCGGTGCCCGCACCCTGGAGGACGACTGGGTAGCCAAGTACGAGCTCCCCGTCCACTTCGCTGCCCGGTGCAGCACTCCCGCCCTGGACGTGCTCAGCCGCGTTGAGGCCAAGCGGATGGACCCCTCAACCCAGTTCGGTGTTATCGCCGCCCGCGAAGCCTGGGCCGATTCCGGCATCACCGAATTCGACCAGGACCGGCTCGCAGTCGCCTTTGCTACCGGCATCGGCGGGGTCTGGACCCTGCTCGACGCGTGGGACACCCTGAAGGAAAAGGGCCCCCGCCGGGTCCTGCCCATGACAGTCCCCATGCTGATGCCCAATGGTGTAGCCGCTGCCGTCAGCCTGGACCTGGGCGCCCGCGCCGGTGCCCACACCCCCGTTTCCGCCTGCGCTTCAGGCACTGAGGCCATGCACCTTGGCCTGGAGCTCATCCGCTCCGGCAAGGCAGACGTGGTGATGTGCGGCGGCGCTGAAGCTGCCATCCACCCCATGCCGCTGGCTGCGTTCGCTTCCATGCAGGCGCTGTCCCGCCGGAACGACGAGCCGGAGCGCGCCTCCCGACCGTACGACACCGCACGTGACGGCTTCGTCATGGGTGAAGGCGCCGGCGCCCTGGTCCTCGAGGCCGAGGAACACGCCCTGGCCCGCGGCGCGCGCATCTACGCCGAACTCGCCGGGACCTCCGTCACTGCCGACGCCTACCACATCACCGCCCCGGACCCCGAAGGGCTTGGCGCCACCCGCGCGCTGAAGGCGGCCATGTTCGACGGCCGCATCCAGGCTGAAGACGTGGTGCACGTCAACGCGCATGCCACCTCCACCCCCGTTGGCGACAAGCCCGAGTACACCGCCCTGCGTGCTGCCTTGGGCACCCACGTGGACAACGTGGCCGTCTCCGCCACCAAGTCGCAGATGGGCCACCTCCTGGGCGCTTCCGGCGCGGTGGAAGCTGTCCTCACAGTCCTGGCCGTGCATGAGCGCAAGGCACCGGTCACCATCAACCTTGAAAACCAGGACCCGGAGATCCCCCTCGACGTGGTCACCTCCGCCCGCGACCTGCCGGCAGGAAACATCGTGGCACTGAGCAATTCGTTCGGCTTCGGCGGCCACAACGCCGTCGTGGCCATCCGCAGCGTCTAGGTCCAGGCGCCGCCCGGGGAGAAAACCCCAATCATAAAAGGAGGCCCCGCCAACTGGCGGGGCCTCCTTTTTGCTATGGAAGTTTGGCTGTTGCGTCGCTCGGGAAACGGACGACGGCGGTCAGCCCACCTGGTGGAGCCAGCGGACAGGCGCGCCTTCGGCCGCATGGCGGAACGGTTCAAGTTCCTCATCCCAGGCTTCGCCGAGGGCGAGGGACAGCTCATGGTAGACAGCGGAGGGGTCGCCGGCGCCGGATTCGTAGGCGTAACGGATGCGGTCCTCGGACACCATGATGTTGCCGTGCACGTCCGTGACGGCATGAAAAATCCCGAGTTCCGGTGTGTGCGACCAGCGTCCGCCGTCCACGCCCTGGCTAGGTTCCTCCGTTACCTCATACCGGAGGTGCGCCCAGCCACGTAGGCAGGACGCCAGTTTGGATCCCGTACCGGGGGCACCCGTCCAGGACAACTCGGCCCGGAACATTCCGGGCGCGGCAGGCTGCGGGGTCCACTCAAGATCCGTCCGCTTGTCCACGACGGCACCGACCGCCCACTCAACGTGGGGGCACAGCGCCGTAGGGGCCGAGTGAACGAACAGCACACCGCGGGTCATTGCAACAGACATTCCATCCTCCATAGCTCTAGGTACGTCTTCCCCAACGACCTCTGCCTGGATGAAACTGCCGTGCCCTGCTCTGCGGCGGTGGTTCCCTGCTGTATTCAGATGTATCAGATGAAGCTGTGTCCAGCCTTGCCGCGCCGCACGAACCCCTAGGGAGCTTCAAGCGGCACTTGAAAGTTGCCGGACGTGACTCTTATTGTGCCGTACCACGTGGAATTACGCCAGTGCGATTAGCGACCCTGCTCAGGCCCTGGGATGGGCCTGCTGATAACTCTTCCGGAGGCGGTCAACCGAGACATGCGTGTAGATCTGGGTAGTGGCAAGGCTGCTGTGGCCCAGGATCTCCTGCACCGCGCGAAGGTCCGCCCCGCCGTCAAGCAGATGGGTGGCCGCCGTATGCCGCAGCGCGTGCGGTCCAGACGCGGAGGTATCACCAAGAGCCTCGAAGAGGTTATTGACCAAGGCTCGCACCTGCCGCTGGTCCACCCGTCCGCCGCGGGCTCCGAGGAAGAGCGCAGGCCCGCTGTTGCCCTTCGCCAGCGCCGGCCGCCCGCGCCGGAGCCAGTCATCGATGGCCACGGCAGCGGGTACTCCGTACGGGACTGTCCGTTCCTTGTTGCCCTTGCCGATGACGCGCAAAATGCGGCGGTCCGGGTCCAAGTCGTCGATGTCGAGCGCCGCCAGTTCGCCCACGCGGGTGCCTGTGGCGTAAAGAAGTTCCACGATGGCGCGGTTCCGCACGGCGAGGGGTTCGCCCTCCACGGCTGCCGATTCAAGGCTCTCCAGGATGCGCGCGAGCTGCGATGAGTGCAGGACCCCCGGCAGGGATCCCTCCCGTTTTGGCGCCTTCAGGCGCAGGGCCGGGTCTGCGCCGACAAGTTCCTCCCGCAGCGCCCACGCGGTGAACGCCCGCGCAGTGGCGGACCGGCGGGCAAGGGTGGACCGCGAGGCCCCGCCGGCGCTTTGGCTACCCAGCCAGCGCCGGAAGGACCCAAGTTCAAGGTCCTTCAGTCCCGCCGCCCCTTCCGATGCCGCATGGGCAAGGAAGCTGCGCAGGTCACCCAGGTAGGCCCGCTTGGTATGCGCCGAGACCGCCCGCTCGCCTGACAGATACCCTGCGAACGCGTCCAGGGCCTTGCCGAGCTCCGCAGGCAGTTCATCATTTTCCACTCCTCTACTGTCCCAGTTCCGTGGCCGGCAGCGCCGGTGGACACGGTCAACCCTTGCCGCGTTTCCAGCCGCCGCGCTCAGATACTGCAAGGCCCAGCAGTCCCAGCCTCCCAAGCCCTGCGCGCACCGAGTCCTGGCCCAGGCCCGCCACGGCCGAGAGCTTCTCCACGGAGGTGGTGGAGCGCAATGGCAGCGCGTCCAGGAGGATCAGGTCCTCCAGGGTCAGGCCGTCCTGTACCGCGGCCTCTGCGGTGCGTTGAGCGGGCAGGGCGGTGCCGCTGGGTGAGGCGAGTTCGGCTACTTCCGCGGCGTCGGTGACGCATACGGCCCCTCCATCCCGGAGGAGCCGGTGGCAGCCGGCCGAGTTGGCGCTGTGGACGGACCCGGGAACGGCGCCTACAGCGCGGCCCAGGGTTTCGGCGTGATGGGCGGTGTTCAACGCCCCGGAGCGCCAGCGCGCTTCCACCACCACCGTGACGGCGGAGAGGGCTGCGATCAGGCGGTTTCGTTGCAGGAAGCGGTACCGTGTGGGCGCTGACCCGGGCGGCACCTCTGCCAGCACTGCTCCCTGGTTTGCCACGGCGCGCAGAAGATCATCGTTGCCGGACGGATAGAACCGGTCCACTCCCCCGGCCATGACGGCAATCGTGGGAACCGTGGAGGCTCCGACGGCAAGGGCCGGCCGGTGCGCGTGCGCATCAATTCCGTAGGCTCCGCCCGAGACCACCGTGAAGCCCCGCTGCGCCAGTGAGTAGGCGAGATCCCCGGTTACTGCCGCCCCGTAACTGGTGCTGTCTCTTGATCCTACGATGGCGATGCACTTGTCCACGGCTGGCAGCGGCTGCTGGTGGCCCCGCCACCAAAGACAGATGGGCTCCTGGATTCCGAGGTCCGCAAGTTGCGCGGGCCAGAGTTCATCGCCGGGAATGATGAGGCGCCCGCCCAGCCGTGCCATGGTGGCAAGGTCGCGTTCGGGCGCGAGGTCAGGGAGGCGGGGATGCCAGCGCTTCAAGGCCGCGGCCATTCCCGCCCAGCTGCCGGCCGCTCCGCTGTCCGCCAGCAGCGCCGTGATCTCCCGCTCCAGGTCAGGCCCGGCCGCCACCTGCCCGGTGGCAATGCGCAGCGCGTCGGTTGCACCCGCAACCTGCACGAGGGCAAGGCCTGCGGCGTCCTGTGGTTCCATCAAGCGGGACAGGGCCGCCCGTGCCAACCGCTCTGCGTCCACGCCCTGCTTCCTTTTCACGACCGGCTTTTCCACGATCGTCGGATTCTCCGCCACCGATCCCCTTTCCACGACAAGTTCGTTCTCCACAGCGGGGTCCTGGCGTCCTTCCGGTTCTTTGGAGTTGGTCATGCCGCTGCCGCTGCCTGCCGCAGGCCCAGCGCCTGCCCAATGTCGTCTGCGTCCGGCCTTTCCCTGTGCCCCAGGTCCGCAAGGGTCCACGCGAGCCGAAGGACGCGGTCATACCCGCGCGCGGTCAGCACTCCCCGCTCCAGCGACTGGTCCAGGATCCGCGTGGCGGCCGGGGGAAGCCGCAACTCCCCACGCAGGACCCGCCCGGGCACCTGCGAGTTCGTCTCGAGACCGAAGCAGCGCAGGCGATCGGCTTGCCTGGCGCGCGCCTCCAGCACCCGCCCGGCCACCGATGCTGTGTCCTCTTCTGCGCCGGCCTGCCCGAACTCAGCAAGGGACACCCGCTCCACCTGGAGTTGGATGTCCACCCGGTCCAGGAGGGGGCCGGACATCCTGGCGAGGTACCGGCGGCGCATTACCGGGGTGCACGTGCAGTCCAACCCCTTGCCTGAGGCCTTGCCGCAGGGGCACGGGTTGGCGGCAAGCACCAGCTGGAAGCGCGCCGGATAGGCTGCTGTCCCGGCTGACCGGTGGATTACCAGTTCGCCGCTCTCCAGCGGCTGCCGAAGCGCATCCAGGACACGGCGTTCGTATTCCGGCGCCTCGTCGAGGAACAGCACGCCGCGATGTGCCCGGGACGCCGCGCCGGGCCTGGGCAGGCCTGCGCCGCCGCCGATGATGGCCGCCGCGGTGGCTGAATGGTGCGGGTTTTCAAAGGGCGGCCGGCGCAGGAGCTGCACCGGGGAGGCCGGCAGGCCGCACAGCGAGTGGATGGCCGTGACTTCCATGGACTCGTGGTCGCCAAGGTCCGGCAAGAGTCCGGGCAGCCGCTCCGCCAGCATGGTCTTGCCTGCGCCCGGAGGAAAGCGAATAACGGTGTGAGCGAGGGTGCTGCGATTCTTGCATTATCAGGCAGAACGGTGCGAACACCACATGAACACCAGGGTCGGACTTCTTCCTGCTTAGGCGCATGGACGCGCCGGGAGACAGGAGCCGCGGCATGGACGGATAATGAGCGGCTATGGAACCAAATGCTGAGGTTCCCGCGGTCCCTGTCCAGGGGAAGAGTGGGCCTCGCCTGGTTCAGTTGATGTCCGCGCGACGCATGCCGGGCCTCGGCATATCCAAGGGTTCTTGCCAGTCCGGTCTGCATGACGAAAGAAAGAACCCCGACAGCCGGGGCTGTCGGGGTTCCGTCGAGGCCTGTCAGGAGCCGCTGATCTTCCCTGCCGCGATGAGCTGCTGGGCGCGATGCTGCTGCTCATCGTCGCCAAAGCGCGTCACCGCCGTCATCAGATCCATGCCATCCTCAAGTCCGCCATAGATCTCCTCCAGCCGCTCGCGCGAGCCGCCGAGCAAGTTGATGCCGCCCAGCGCGTTGATCTGCTCGAGCTGCAGGTAGGCGCGGTACACGAGGTCGACGTGTACACCGTCATCGGCGGTGAAGGGGTTCGGGACGTAGTCGGCGTCCGGCGTAAGGCCATCCGTGTCGAGGCCCAACTGGGCCAGCTCGTTCTTGTTCATGGATGCTTCTCCTTGGTTTTGGGACTGTCACTCGGCTGTGACGACTCTCGATCTGAGACGGTCAGGATGCCCCCGGCCGGGCTCCGCCTGGCTGGAACGCCTGCGGGCCGACCATGATGATCACATTGATTTGGACGTCACTTACCTGGCGTACCAGGACGTCATCGACGCCTTTCAGCATACCGATGGGTGGACCAGCAAGCGTGGCAGGAAAGCGTAAAGACCATGTGTGCGCGCCCTGCTGACATCGAAATTCTGGCTGATTGGTGGACGGTAACCAGGATCGGTCCGACCAGCTCTGGGGTTCTCGTGGGTACCGCAGACCTACAAATTCCGTTGCATGTCCTCCAGAATGGGGATACACCAGGGCTAGGCTGGCGGAACACAAAGTCGGAGGAGGATCCCCTGAAGCGCAGCACCGGGTTGTTAGCGGCCAGGAATACTGCCCACAGGGGCGGGGAAGCCCGGGTCAACCGCCGCTTCGAAGCGTTTCGCGAGGTCCGCCGGCTATTGAACGGTGACCCGGTGGTATCTAGGCGAGGCTCTAGCTGCGCTTTTCGAGCGGACGATACCTGTCGCCGAGCATGCGCGCCCAGGCACAGGGGCGCGCATGCTGTACCTTCTCGTCACTGGAGACAGTCCCTGTCCGGGTCCGCCTAATGAATTCCGGCCGCAGCGGGGGCGTTGGCCTGTGCCGCGGTTCGGGAAGGCAAGGTAGCTGCAGCCAGTATTCCTGCAGCCACCAGCAGCCCAGCCGCGACGGCAAGTGCGCTGCCGTATCCGGCGACCAGTTGGCCTGCCTCGGTGACGGCCGAATGCTGGCTGCTGTTGCTGACCGTTGCAGCAACGCCTGCCAAAACGGCCAGTCCGAGGGCAACGCCGATTTGCTGGGCCGAGTTCAGCAGCGCAGAGGCAATTCCGGCCTCGGTTTCCTTCGTGTGATATACGGCGGCCTGGGTCAGGGCGATAATGCCGAGACCGAACCCAAGGGCGAGGATGAACATGGCCGGTGCCAGGTGCAGCCAGTAGTTCGTGTTTACCTGGATGAAGGAGAACCAGAAGGCAGCCCCGGCACTGAGCAGTGCCCCCGCTGCTGCGATGAGGCGCGTGGCCATCTTCAGCAGCAGCTTAGGCGCGGCCCCTGCCCCGAGCACCAGCCCTGCCGCGAACGGCAGCCAGCTGGCACCGGTCCGCAGAGGGCCGTAATGCTGAACCTGCTGGAGATAGAGGGTGATCACGTAGAAGCTGCCCATGGGACCAATGGCTAGCAGCAGCATGGAGGCGTATGCGCCAGCGCGGCCACGGTCCCGGAACAGCCCCAGTGGGACCAGCGGCGTGCTGCTGCGGGATTGCAGGGCGATGAAGGCAGCCAGCAGCAGGGCTGCAGCGGCTACCAGACCAAGGCCCAGAGGGTCAGCGAAACCCTCCTCGCCAAAGCGGGTAATTGCGTACACCAGGGCGACCATGCCGCTGGTTCCCAATACGGCGCCCCTGACATCGAGACTCCCGGCGTGCCGTCCTGCGCTCACCAAGGTCCGGCTGCCCAGGAGCACGAGGATGCCGATGGGTACGTTGATGAAAAAGACCCACCGCCAGCCGAGGGTGTCGGTCAGGCCGCCACCAAGAAGCAATCCCACCACAATTCCGGAGCGGACATCGCGCCGTACAGCGACAGGGCTGCATCACGGGTCTTGCGTTCGGAGAAGGTTGTCGCAATGAGGGCCAGGGCGTTGGGCGCAACCAGTGCTGCTCCCAGCCCCTGAACCGCTCGGGCGGCGATGAGGGTCTCGCTGTTGGGGCCAAGACCCCCGGCCAGCGATGCGATGACGAAGAGGGCGAGACCGGCCTGCAATGCATGCCGCCGTCCGTAGAGATCGCCAAGCCGACCGCCCAGGAGCAGCAGAGCCCCGAACGTGAGGTTATAAGCATTCACAATCCAGGGCAGATGCACGGCGTTCACCCCGAGTTCCTGCTGGATGCTAGGCAACGCGATGTTCACGATGGAGTCGTCGAGCACCAGCATCAGCTGTGCGGTCGCGATCACCAGCAACGGCACCAATCCGCGCCGCTGTCCTGTTTTTCCGGTCATAGCATGTCCTCTACAAATTGGCGGGCAGCAGAGCCCGCAGAAAGTTCAGGGGGTACCCGAGTCGGGTGTTTTTTGGGGTTGCGCGGCCTGCTGGGGTTCGGGTGGACCCCGCTGGCCAGTTGTGGAGGGATTCATTCGCCCGCGGGCGCGCTTCGATGCCTCCTGTTTCGGGAGGGGGCGCCAACTTCTGGGCCGTTTTTGCGGCGTGAAGTTCCAGGGAATTACTAGCCGCTAACCACGTAACCGGCGGCAATGACGGCTTGGCGTACAGCAGCCGCGGCGGCTTTGCCGCCCATCAGGAGGCGGGAAAGGCCACCAGGAACGAGCTCAATAGCCACAGAATCCACTCCCTCAAGGACCAGGACGGCCTTCTCGACTGTCTGGGCACAATGCCGGCAGGTTAGGCCCTCGAGAGTGAGCTCAGCAGCGGAGGAGGTGGGCTGCGAAAAGACGTTGGCTGTGCAGCAACTGCATCCCGCACTCGAGGCGAGGGGAAGCTCAGTGCGGTTTCCAGATTCAAACATGTCAGTTTCCATTCCTTGATGGAGCATCAATGGGCGCTGGGGTTGACGGGCCGTGAAAGCGGGTGTTGGCACCGGCCGGGACATGCCTTGTCACTGACAACGCATCCACTATACCCCCCGGGGGTATAGTGCGCAACGTGGGTAGATTTGAGCGCCGTTTATGCGTGCCTGCGGTATGGGGGTCAGTACAGCTTTCGTACTTGTCCGGTAGAGAGAGCAGGTCGCTGAATTGAAACAAGGCGTCACTGCGGACGCTTTACACGACGAAGGAGCAGAGGAAGAACTATGGCTGTAGACCTCACACGTATGCAGAAGGCCAATTTTGTCGACGAGGACAAGTACGAACTCATTACTATCGGGCGGATCACGAAAAGGATGGTGACCCTTGACGGGGCCAGCGCCCTTCTCGTCCGTTTCCCGGTGGGAGCATCAGTGACGGAGGATGCGGTCAAGACCGGAATTCTCGACACGGATATGTGTCCCATGCCGCATGTCGCCTACATCCTGGAAGGCAGTTTGGGGGTGCGCCAGCGTACCGGATCCGAGGAGGAATTCTCAGCCGGAGATCTTATGATGCTGCCGCCGGAGCATGAAGCATGGACCGTCGGGGACAGGGACTGCGTCTTTATCGAATTCATGCGTGGGACCAGTGACGTCTACGACTACTGGCCGGAGCACTGAGCGGGCGCGTAGGCGCCATGTGAAGTGCGGGCACGATGAGCGCTGAAGATAGCGCTCATCATGCCACGTCTCCCGTTGGGCAAGTCGCCGCGCCTAACGGGAGGCGTGCCAGAAGTCATCATCTAACTGTTCGCCGGCTTCGTCCCAGAGGGGATGGCGGCGCTGTAACATCGAGGGTGTCGACGACAGTCAGGCTGCCTACTTCCGTCGTCGGCGGTCTGCCTGTTCGACCAGTTCCGTAATCCATGGCCGATGTCCGCGTCGAAATTCCATCCACTCAGGCAGGCCCTGAATAGAGGGGCCGGACCTATCGATGTCGATGGTGATCCGGCCGCCACCCACAGGTGCGTTGGTGATGTGCAGATCACCATAGGCTTCCGGAAGCACAGGATCCATCCACAGTCCCCGACGGGAGACATGAACGTCGTACCGCATCAGGTTCGTCACCAGGAGGATCGGGGCCGTTGCTGCCCAAGCCTGGGGCGAACACGCCGTTGGATAGGGTACGGGTTCGGCGAACTGATCACGGCTGAAGCCGCAGAAGAGCTCGGGCAAGCGCCCGCCCGAGAATTCGGCGGCTTCCAATATCGCAGTGGTAATGCGCTGTGCTTCCGCCACGAAGCCGTATCGCAACAGACCGGCAGCGATGATTGCATTGTCGTGGGGCCATACCGAGCCGTTGTGATAGCTGGCCGGGTTATATGCGCCCATGTTGCTGGCCAAGGTCCGTATACCCCAGCCGCTGAACATCTCCGGAGACATAAGCCGCTCGGCAACCTGCGGAGCCTTGTCCTCGTCTACGAGTCCGTAGACCAGACAGTGGCCCATGTTGGAAGCACACGCGTCCACCTGTCGCTTCCTGCCGTCGAGTGCGATTGCATAGTACCCCCGGTCCGGCATCCAGAACTGCTCGTTAAATCTCCGCTTCAGTTCCGCCGCCCGATCGGCGAGATCATCTCCCCGTGCCGTGTCGCCCGCGTCGTATGCCATCCAGGCACGCGCGGTATACGCAGCATAGACATAGGCCTGGACTTCACAGAGCGCGATCGGGGGCTCCGCAAGTGTTCCATCGGCAAAATTGATGCCGTCCCAGGAGTCTTTCCAGCCTTGGTTTATCAGGCCCTGGTCGTTGAGCCGTTCATATTCGACGAAACCGTCGCCGTCCTTGTCCCCGTAGTGACGTATCCATTCCAGGGCGCGGTCCGCGTGGGGCAGCAAACCGGCGATAATATCTGCTCCGAATCCCCACCGGCTGACGGCTCCGAGCACATCCACAAATAACGGAGTCGCGTCGACGCTCCCGTAGTAGGCTGAGTTGCCTCCAAGGGCCAAACCGGCATTGAGGCTAAGCCTTACTTCGTGCAGGATCTTGCCGGGCTCCTCCTCGGTCAGCGGGTCCACGATGGTTCCTTGCCGGTCCGCCAGCGTCTGCAGCGTCCCCAAAGCCAGTGAGGGATCCACCGGTAACGCCATTTCCGAGGCCCACAGGGAATCCCGGCCAAAGAGCGTCATGAACCACGGCGCACCTGCCGCCACCACAACGCGTTCGGGATGATCCGGATCCTCGATCCGGAGGGCACCCAAGTCGTCGTAGCTCCGCCGTAACGTACGCTCAATGGATCGGTTACCCATGCGAACGACGGGAATCCTGGCAACCCATTCCTTGCGGCGCCGGTCACTGGGGGACAACTCCTCCCCCTCAGGGTGGACAAGGGTGGCGCTCCGGCCAGAGCCTTCAACCTCAACCCGGGCACTGACGACAGCGCTCCAGTCCCCTTGCGGTGGGACAGATACCAGAAAGGTGACCCCCTCCGGCTTCACCTCTGCTCCCGGAGCCTGAATGACGACCCGTTTTCGCATGCCTTGCCAGACACCGGAAATGGTCAGCTGGTCCCCATCCACGTACCGGGTTGCGTCCCACGCACGCTGGATCCGGGCTTCCTTCACTTCAAAAAGGTCCGCGAAGTCAGCTTCAACCTCGAGGGAAATCGCGCATTCGACGGGTTTGGTTGAATAATTGCGGACGGTAAGTCGCTCCTGAATACCCGCGCCGACTTCCCGCAGGCGCTCCACGATCAGCGGGCTGTCGGCATATCCGTCGGAACGGGGAACGCGACCTGCAAACAGGGCCCGGAACGGCTCGCGCGTCTCGGCAGCGAGGGACTCAAGCGGATGACTGTTGACTGTCAGGTTCCAGCGGGACAGGAATCGGGTGTCCTGCACGAACAGGCCATGCGGGTGCTCGGGATGAATGTCGCCATTGGGCAAAGAAATGCAGAACGAGGTTTCCTCGACCAGGGTGACGGTCCCTGCCCCTACTGGGCCGGCAGCCGTGTCAGCATTCCATCCAGCCATCCTGGTTCCTCCAAGAAAGCAGCGCCGGCACAACGTGGTCTCTTAGACACGCTTGGGCGACGGCACCTCTGTTTACTTGACCCTACTCTCCCCCGGCTAAGGGGTGTAGACCCTGTTTCATATCCCTGCATGGCATCCAGAAACAGGACCCAGTGCAACGTACCTGTATAGCAGGAAGCCGGGAAACGGCGGGCCTGTCAACCGCGGGGCACCGTATGGTGGGCGCTGACCGTTAGGAAGCTGCCCGAGGGGCGAACCAGCCGGAGAAGTCCGCAGCCCACTCTTGCGGGCCAACAAACCCGATGGAGCCCAGCTGCCGCGCCTCCTCACAGCGGCGCAGACCCCACCAGAGGTCGTAGAGCACCCGCGGGGCGACATGAACCTGAAGATCCGGGACACGTTCTGCGCGGCCGATGCTCGCGGTTGTCTTGCTGTTCTCTGTGCAGATCCAGCCATGAAGGGGAGCTCCCCTGACGTTGTCGAACTCGAACCCCAGGACAATCGACTTCCTGGGCAGGGAATCTGTCACAAGGCTGCGGCCCATGTGTTCGAGCAGCGTGCCAAGCCCTGTCCGCAGGTCATTCTCAAAGGGCGCATGCCAATGACTCGCCCAGAGGCCCAGCGACTCCAAGGTCTGCCGCAGCGCGTAGCCGACCGGCGTCAGTCTGTAGCGTCGTGAGCCGCGGGGGCCGGTTTCATCGTTGCGAACGACAAGCTCCAGCTGGACCAGGCGCTTGAGCCGCTGGGAAAGCAGTGTCCGCGAAAGGTCAGGCAGGGCCCGGGACATATCGTTGAACCCCATTTCACCGCAGAGGAGTTCGCGCACGATCAATAGGGACCAGCGGTCACCCAGCAGCCGCAGCCCTTGTGATATCGACCAATAATCGGCACTCGGGCGCCCTGCTGTTTTCGCCAGGTCGTCTTGTTCCCGGGTGAACTGCTCCGCAATGGTCGTCATCGTCCCTGAGCTCCAAGCGATCCGTGAGTTGTGCTGCCACCATTCTTCCCGACCCTTCGAGGTGCTGTGTGTGCGCCACGCACATAAGTTGATGCCCGCCTGTCCGTCGCAGGCCTTCACCGGTTCTGCCTTTAAGCAAGAATCGAAGGTTGGCCGATAACCGTCCAACCTTCGATTCTGCGGTCCGTTTGCTAGAGCCGGATGTCTGCAGACTCCCCCGGTTTCAAGGCGATGAGGAGTTCGCTGAGCCCGGCATCGGCGAAAAGCTTGCTGATCTGGTCCGCATTCTGGCTGAAATGTTCCCACGAATCCTCGTGCACTGGAACGACCTTCTTGACACCCATGATCTTGGCCGCCTCCAGGGCCCGGTCATTGCTGAGGGTGATGTACGCGCCATCTGCGATCACATCGAATTTTGCGCCGCCGACGAAGAGCACAGCGATATCAATGGCTGGAAAACGATCCGCAATTTCGCGCACGATATCCAGCTCGGAGTTATCACCGCTGATGTAAATCGTCGGCATGCCCTCTGCTTCGAGGACAAAGCCAATAACGGGCCCGAGTGCGTCCCACACGCCCTCCGGGCCATGATGCGCCGGCACTGCCGTGATTTTCATCTGCCTGCCATCGGGAAGCGTAACGGTATGAGTCTCGTAGTCGCTGGTCCCGCGGACGTTGGGGCCGAAGTTCTTCGCAGCCTCCGTCGTGGTGAGGGCAAGCGGCACCATCGTCAGAAAACCCCGGCCGGCCACGTCCAGGTTGTCGATGTGCTCGTGGGAGGCGAGTGCCAGGTCAACGTGGCCAAGCTCCTCGGGGGTGGCGCTGGGGGCGAGCTTCTTGATGACGGGTCCGGCGATTGGGTGGTGGTAGACCTGGGGGGAATCGAAGGTGGGGTCAGTGATCATCCGGTAGCCGGCGATCTCGAGGAGCAGGGTCGGTCCTCCAATGAGGGTTGCTTTGACGTCGTCCATAATTTCAGTCCTTTATCGGGTCGGTGGCGGCCGGGGTTCAGCTCTTGCTCGTCATTTGAGCCGTGATGTCTTCCGCCCCGTGCAGGACATAGACGAGCTTGCCGTCATCGTCGAAAGCCGGAGCGTTCAGGGGCTGGAACCACCGGGGCTCGAAAATCCCGTCTGAGTTCTCGATGTCATAGCGAACAGGCGGAAGAATATCGATCTTGCCGGTTTCGACAACACGCTCGATGGAGCTGCGCAGAATCTCTGTTCCCTTGGCGTCAGGGTTGTCCGGGTTGTCCGGAAAAGCCTCGAGGATGTCCATGCCGACGATTCCCTCGCGGCTCTTTCCCGTAGATGCAAGGAACGAGTCAGTGGCAGCGACGATCGTTCTGTCGGGGGTGACGATGATGTATTGGTTCGGCAGACTTTCGAAGATTTTCTGAAAGTCGGGGTTATGTGCATCTGAGGATGACACTTCGACTCCTTTCCCTGATGAGCGACTCTTTCGCGTCTCGTATTGCCATTGCAGCAGGTGGGGCCGCCCCCCACTAGTGCAATACATGGACTGGAAGGAGTCAGCGTCCCTGCTGTTTCGCCGACCAGGGCCTGCCGCAGATGTCGGGAAAAACGGGGATGCCCTTTGGCTTGGGCCATCGGCGGCATTTGTCCCAGATCCCTAGAGTCCGAAGGCGGTTCCGTGGCCATGCTCGAACACGAGGTTGGTCTGGGTGCCTGCGACGGCAGGATTCGATGACAGATGGTCCAGTACGAATTGACGGATGTGCTCGGTATTCCTGGCCGTGATGTGGATCAGGAAATCATCTGCACCGCCAAGAACGAAGAATTGCTTGATCTCGGGCAGGTCCCGCAACTCATTTCCGAAGGCATTCATCAGGTGCCGGGCCCCAGGCCTAAGCCGCACGCTGACCAGGGCCTGGAGGGGCAGGCCCATTGCTTCGGGTGCGACTTCGACGGTGAAGCGCTTGATTACCCCCGACTCTTTGAGCGCCTTGAGGCGGGCAAGACAGGTTGACGGCGCAAGTCCGAGGGCCTCCGACAACGACTGATTGGTACGCCTTGAATTATTGGACAGCAGGCCAAGAAGCTTGTGGTCCACTTCGTCCAATGGCACCTGTTGCAGTTTCTGCGAGTCCGACACTCTGTAACGCTCCTCACAATGCAGGAATTAATGAGCTGCTTCCATTCTGCCGCAGATCCTGCGAGCAGGGCTCACGTTTCCGCATTTTCTGTCATTCTTTTGCCCACAAGCATCAATCCCCTCAGAAAGCATGAGTCATGATCATCTCCGTCCCCAAGGAAATCAAGAACAACGAGTTCCGCGTCGCGATCACTGCCGCCGGCGTCCACGAATTCAAAGCAAACGGCCACGACGTGCTCGTGGAAACCGGCGCCGGCGCCGGTTCCGGCATCAGCGATCAGGAGTACGCCCTTGCCGGAGCCGAGATCGTCGAGACCGCAGAGGAGGCCTGGGCGCGGGCCGACATGGTGATGAAGGTCAAGGAACCCGTGGCATCCGAATACCGGCACTTCCGTGAGGGCCTGCTACTTTTCACCTACCTGCACCTTGCAGCGGAACCCGCACTGACCCAGGCGCTTGTCGAATCCGGTGTCACCGCCATCGCGTACGAGACCGTTCAGGAAGGCCGGGCACTGCCGCTGCTCGCCCCGATGTCCGAAGTGGCCGGCCGGCTCTCCGTCCAGGTCGGTGCGACCTCGCTCATGGCGCCGGCAGGGGGCAAGGGTGTGCTGCTCGGCGGCGTTCCGGGCGTCCGTCCCGCCAAGGTTGTCGTCCTCGGTGCAGGCGTCGCCGGCACCAACGCCGCGGCCATGGCGCTCGGCCTCGGCGCCGACGTCACCATCCTGGACATCAACATCAACCGGCTGCGCGAGCTGGACGCCCAGTACCAGGGCCGCCTGAAGACCGTAGCGTCCAACTCATACGAGATCGAAAAGTCCGTTATCGATGCTGATCTCGTCATCGGCTCCGTCCTGATCCCGGGCGCCAAGGCACCCAAGCTCGTCACCAACGACCTCGTGGCCCGGATGAAGCCCGGCTCGGTGCTCGTTGACATCGCCGTGGACCAGGGCGGCTGCTTTGAAGATACCCACCCCACCACGCACCAGGAACCCACGTACAAGGTCCACGAGACGATCTTCTACTGCGTGGCCAACATGCCCGGCGCTGTCCCGAACACCTCCACCTACGCCCTGACCAACGTCACGCTCCGCTACGCGGTGGCTTTGGCCAACTACGGCGTCAAGGGTGCTTTCGACCGGCTCCCCGCTCTCGCCGGCGGTCTGAACGTGGCGGCAGGCAAGGTCACCCACAAGTCTGTCAGCGATGCCCACGGGCATGACCTCGCCGACTGGCAGGACCTGGTAACGGTTTAAGGCATCGGCCGTGTCTGCCCGATAGAAGGCAGACACGGCCCGCTTCACAGGAAGGGAAAGCATCGAATGGCATTTCACCTGCAACCCAAGTGGCAGCCGCTGATTGGCCAGCCGGTCATTGTTAAACTTCAGGATGAGGAGATCCGGCGCGGAGTTGTCGATGCAGTCACCGACGATGATCAAATCCTGTGGCTCGACAGTGACGGCGCTGAGCCCCGCCGGCTATTTCACCGGGCAGACGGTTTCAACGTGTGGGTCGACTACAAGTGGGAAACCGAGAGGTTCAGCCGTTGCCCTGACTTCCAGCGGGAGGCTGCATCATGAGGGGCGGGCAGTCCAAGGCGGCTGGATACGTACAGCATCGGGAACGGTTTCACAGTGATAATGAATTGTCAGCAGCAATCACCAGGCTGCGTTCCCAACGGGACAACAGTGAAGCGTCAGGTGTTCTTGTCACCTGGCACGGCCCCTGGTCCTACACCCTGGAGCTCTGCCACCGGATTCCTCCCGGGCTCGTCTACGAGTGCATCGCGTCTGAACGACTGAATATGGCACTCTAATTCAGACCCGGCCTGACGGGCCGCGCCCATCAGCGCTCCCCCAGCAGGCTCGTAACCTCAACGACCGTCCTTTCCGATGGGCGCCAGGCACACGGTCCGCGCGAATGATGTGCCCGCAGTACATGTCGATCACCTGAACCGCCACGAAAATGGTCGAAGATGAACAGCCGCAAGCCCCTCCCCTACCTGGTGTGTCAGAGAGCGGGGAGCGCCACCGGCCCTGTGCAACCTGGCAACGACAAAGGAACCCTGATGTCCGAACTCACTGTTGAAAGAGCAGATCTCGGCATGGCATGGGCGGTCAAAGACAGCTTTGTCCGCTACGTGCAGTCCATGCATGACGGACGCATACTCTTGCGTGACGGTGCTGCCGTGACCAATACCCGGCAGTTCTATTTCCCGTTCAAGAGCCTGGACCAGTCTGCCGGTGACCACTTTGTGCTCCAGTTCGGTGGGGAGGCGCGCTTCCTCGCCCACCATGGGCTTATGTCGGTCGCAATTTGCAACCCAAAAATAGAAGTCGGGCCGGACGGGGCATGCCTGTCCATCGAGCAAGGAAACGAGACGGTGCAGCTCGCCGATCTCCGTTTGCCGGCGGTGTCGGTGGAAGACGGCGTAACCATGTGGGCGAATGTCCAGGTAGCGTTGACCAGCGCAGGAGCGGCTGTCTTCGCAGACAGCTACTCAGCCGGAGAGACCCTGGCTCCGCTGACCATGAGAGCACCATCCTTCGTGAAAGTACCGTGACGTCGTCTTTGAGGGAACCTGTTCGACACCGCTTGGGGCCGGTGCTGGGAAACACCTGAAGACACGGGTGCGTTTGTTTGTTGCAAGGAGCTCAAGATACGTAGGCGCTTCAACATACCTGGCCCTTCGCGTTTAGGCATGGTTCGTTTGTTTGATCCGGTAGGGGCGGTGGCCGCCGGCGGCGAGTAGGCATCTAAGTCTGTAGTTAGTGAAGTTGCGGAAGCCACGGGCGATTCTGCGGGTGGTTTCGATGACGCCATTTATCGCTTCGGTGGGTCCATTGGAGGCGCCGTTGGTGTCGAAGTAGGCCAGGATCGCTGCCTTCCATTGTTTGAGCGTCCGGCCCAGTCGTGAGATTTCCGGGATCGGGCAGGACGGGAACGAAGCGATCACTTCGTTGATTAGTTCCCTGCCTCGCTCGGGTCTGGCGTGGTAGATGTTGCGGAGCTTCTGGTAGCACTGCCAGGCCAGGGTGACCTCGTGGTGCGGGTCCCCGAGGGTGAGCTTCGCGTCGAGCCGGGCGGTTTGTTTGTCGGTGAGGTGTTCGGCGCCGACTTGCAGCGCCCGGCGGATGCCGTAGAGCGGATCGCCCTTGCGGCCGCGGTGTCCGAGGGTGTCCTGCTGGACGCGGCGGCGGACCTCATCGACCATGGCCGATCCGAGTTTTACGACGTGGAACGCGTCCAGGACGGTGATGGCTTCTGGCAATTCATCGCGGATTGCGTTCGCGTAGCCACGGAACGGATCCAGGGCCGCTGTCTTGATGCCGGTGGTGAAGGCGGCACCGCGCTCTTTGAGCCAGTCGGCGTAGGCCTTCCCGGACCGTCCTGGAACGAGGTTCAGCAACCGGGCGTGAACTATGCCGCGGGCGTCCCGTGTGTGGTCCACGATCCCGGTGACCATGCCGGATCCCGGCGGGCCCGTGTGTGACCAGACATGCTCGTCGACGCCGAGCGCGTTCACGCCGGCCAGCCGTTCCGTGATGCCGATGCGCCTGGTGGCCTCTGCCTTGATGGCGTCCCAGACGGTGTGCCAGGAAAAGCCGAGCTGATGGGCCAGGGCTGAAACGGAAGTGTCGAAACGCTGCAGCGCGTCGGTCGCCCATGCCACTGCCCGGGCGGTGAGTTTCGCCCGCGGCCCGGCCAACGGGTGTTCCTCGGTGAAGGTGTTCCCCCGGACAGTCCGGGTCGGGGCAGCGCCAGACGCGATTGGCCCACAGCAGCCGCACCGGACGACCGAAACACGGGGTGTCATGGAGACGAACCGGCCGGCGGCCGTGCCCGACCGCGACGACGCCGCAGCCCGGACAGCCACTGAGGGTTTCACCGGTTTCGACGTGCAGAACCAGGCCGTTGGCGGTTGCTGTGACGGAGTTGATGTGGAGGCCCTCGACACCGAGCAGCGCATCCGGCGCGCGTGCACCAGCGGCCACCGGAACAAGACATAGAGTTATTCATGTCAGGGTCTCTTTTGGGTGTTGGTTTGCTTGGCCGCAACCAATTCAAAGAGGCCCTGACCTTATTCCCACCGCACCACGCCGCACCGACAACATCCAATGCCCGGCGGGGACAGTCTCAGCCAGCACTAACCACGCTCATCTGCGAAGGGCCACATACCTGGCGCATCCGATCACGACGGATATGGCATGTTCCCGCCCCCTTGGAATGACTGGTGCCGGGGGCAGGAGGCGCGGCGCCGGATGTCCAGGACACGTCCAAGCCGCAACGGCAGCGCCGCCACACCACTTGGTCTACTGGGAAGCCACTGTTGCGGTCGTTCGGACCAGGTGGGCGAAGCGTCGTGCCATTGCCTCAGTATGCTCCCTCACAATCTGGTCTTGATTCTCGAACGCCTGCATACCATGCCCTGCCCGCTCCATGGCAACCGCGTCATTCTCGTCGACCAGGGATAGCCACTGGCGGTAGACCGCCGGCGACAGCTCAGGGTGAAACTGAACTCCCCACGACATTTCGCCTACCCGGAAAGCCTGATGCGGATATTGGGCGGTCATCCCGAGCCAGACCGCCGAAGGTGGCAGGTGGTCGATCATGTCCCCATGCATGGCCCCGGCGCAGAAAGGGCCCGGTAACCCGGCCATCAGGGGATCCCCGGCCGCCTCGGACCGTAATGCTACCTCTACGACTCCCGCCTCGAGGCCCTGGTCGCCCCTGGTCACCGTACCGCCGAAAGTCTGTGCCATCAGCTGAGCTCCGAGGCATATCCCAAGTGTGGGCTTCCTGTGGCTGGCAGCAGCTGCCATAAGGCTGCGGATGTGGGCAAGCCAGTGATAGACATGGTCGTCCAGCGAGCTCATGTCACCGCCCAGGACCACCAGGGCGTCCTCCCGAAGTATTTCCGGGATCACGTCGTCATTAAATGGCTGGACAATTCTGGTGGTTATACCCTCATCGTGCAGCCACAGGCCGAGACGGTCGATCGGGCAATAGGGATCCGGCTGTATGACGAGGGCCTGCAAAGTGCCGGCGCCTCGGGAAAGATCTGGCTGGTAGGTCATGCTCGAATTCCTTATCGGGCGATCGGAGTTTCCAATACTTCAAGGTAGCGAACGGCATCGCCGCGACCGCAGTGCCATTTGCACATGGAGATCCGAATGTGTGTGCTTGCAGAGCTGAGGCATTGGCGCTTCGGATGGCTGGGGTCGACACTATTCACACCATGGGACGGTCCTTGAACAGGAATTTAGTTTGGGCGGCCGTTGCCGTCACTGAAGAACCGCGCGCTGGCCTTCCCGCACCGCCAACCGTGCGGCAATGCCTGTGGGTAGCCAGTCTCCGGATTCTTCGAAGGAATGACCGATGAGCTGCTCTACGCGCTGGAGGCGTTGCCGGAGCGTGTTGCGGTGGATGTGCAACTTGGAGACCGTGTCCGCAATGGATCCCTTGTTGGATAGCAGCATGGCAACTGTTTCGGCCAACTGGGTTCCATTTTCTGCGTCGTAGCGCATGAGGGACCTGAGTTCAGCGAGCACGTCCTTGATCTCCGCAGACATCCCTTCCCCTACGAGCGGCACGTCCTGCAGATGTTCTATTTCGCTGAAAGAGGTGACCCGTCTCCCGGACGTCCTGGCAACCAGTTCTGTCCATGCCAGTGCGGTCTCGGCGTCGGAAAGCGCAGGCTGCAGGGAAGCGACATCGCGGGCCACCGGACCGAGGCCGGCGAAGGCTGAGACGCCGCGGTGTTCGTCGAGCTCAGAAAGAGTTGTCTCCAGCTTCGCCTTGATCTCCTCTCCCGTACCGGAGGGGGTATCAATAAAGAGCAGGCTGAGGGGTCCCTCCGTGAAGACGAGGGACCGTGGGCCGGCCAGTTCCTGCAGGTAGGGGGCAATGCGCCTGGACACCGCATCCGAGTCGAATTTCAGCCGTTTCACCCGTACCAGGACAGGCAGTGTGCGGCCCTTTGACCAGCCTGACTCCTCCAGAATGCGGGCGAATGTGCTCGTGCCGACGCTTCGAAGCAGGCGTGAAGCATGGGAGGAACCTACCGATTCCAGTTCTACTGCTTCAAACAGGGCGGCCAGTTGGGAGCAAATGGCGCTGAGTCGGTCAAGTTCCCTGGCGGAATAGCGGCGTGGACGGTAGCAGGTGACGATGCCCCGGGTGCTCGTCAGGCCGAAGGAAACAGATATCCGCTCATGTCCGGCGAAGTTGGATTCGATAAATTCGGAGGTTGCTGTTCGTGAGTGAGTGGTTCGAACCACTGTTCCGCTTCGCTCGCCCTTGTCCATTGCGATGGCAGTGGGCGGGGATGTGGCTGGACCACGACCGAAATATTCGATGACGCAACCGTCGGAGCTCATGTGCTTGAGGATCGACTGGGCGGCCACTTGAGCGCATTGCAGAACCGAAGTGGCGGAGTTGATCGGGAAATCTACAAGGAAATGTGCTGCTGCAGACTGACGCCGCAAGTCATCAACAGTCTCAGCCTGCAGCAGGCCGCTGGCAAGCAGCATGCCCACCTCGTCGGCAATCAGCTTTGACTCCCACGTGAAGGTTTCCTCGACATACGACCAGAGGCTGAATACACCCAGGAGCGTCCCGGTCGGAGCCACGATCGGGACTACCAGCATCGAGTTGAAATCTTCTTCCTGCAGTTCGCTGATGCTGACGAACCGCGGATCCTGCTGAATGTTTTTGTTAAGGACAACTGACTGCCGGGTAAGCCCCACCCAGCCGGTTACCCCCTCGCCGAGGCGAAGGGTGACCCTTCCAACTTGCTGGCTCTGCACTCCAGCGGTACCTGCACGCATAACAAGAACTTGTTCCTGTTCATCCCACAGGTAGACGAAAACCCCTGCTGAGTTTGTTGCCCTGGCAACCAGGTCCACTGCCCTTTGAGCAAGCGCGAGCGGATCGGGTCCTTCCATCATGAGCTGCGTGAGCTCAGACAGGGTATCTGCCCGGAGCTCTGCTATTTGGAGTTTTTGGCGATAGTCAGCCGGCAGGACCTCGTTCGGTTGCGGCGCCGCGGGCTCAGCAGGGGTATTCATCTTTTCAGCTTAGGAGGCTCATGCCCATGGAGGCCCGACTGAACTGCCTTGGCGCGTTGACGCCAATCCAGGCCGCCTCCTCCTCCGCGGATCCGATCCGGTACAAGGCGGCGTTGCGTTCCTCGGCAGCGTAGACCTGCACAAGTTCGCCTTCCGGCGGAAGCATCCCGTGTACCTGGACCTTTCGACCAAACTGCTCCGTCCATCCGTACGGAGCCTGTTCCAGTTCCATGGATTCGAAGCCGGCGAAGTATTCAGCCAGGGCTGCACCGTGCCGTTGCGCCTGAGTCCAACTCTCGAACCGCCGAAACGTTCCGTCCTCGGCCTGCCGTGCCGAAACGTCTCCGATAGCGAAGATCCCGTCAGCGATTTCACCGCTGGTCAGCAGCGCCTTCCCGTCGGCAGTGCAACGGACTCCGTTGGAAATGTCGAGGTCGCTGTAGGTCAGCCATTCAGTATTGGGCCGGGCGCCGACAGCGCTGATAACAAGGTCGGCGTGCAGGTCCAGGCCGCTGACCTGGACTGTCCATGCGGCATCGGTTTTCTGAATGGACTCCACAGCAACTCCAAAGTGGGTTACAACACCGGCCGAGTGCATCCATGCCTTTGCTTCTTCCCCCAGATGTCCTGAAAAGAAGCGCTGCATTGGTTGCGGAGCCAGATCCACTACGGTGACCGCAAGCCCACGCTGGGCCAGTGTGGAGGCGAGCTCCGCACCAATGGTTCCGGCGCCGATGATGATCGCACTGGCAGCCCCTGCATCCACGGCATTGCGCAGGGCGAGGGCATCCTCGGCGGTTCTCAGGCTGAGAACGCCTGCCGGCTCTTTTGGCAGTCTGATGGAACCGGCTCCGGATGCGATGACGACCGCGTCAGCCGCCACTTCTCCGAGCTTGTCCAGCAGAACAGTCCGCTTGTCAGGGAGCAGCCCGATCGCCTTTGCGTTGAGGATCGGCGTAGCCTCCGGCCACCACTCGGCCGGTTCGACGGAACCAGTGCCTAAAAGAAACTGCTTGGACAGCGGGGGCCGGTCGTAAGGCGCATTCGGGTCGGAATCTATGACGATAAATTCGCCTGCAAACCCAAGCTCACGGCTGCGTTCAATCAGCATCGCCGATGCAACCGAAGCGCCAATAATCGCGACCCGGTCTGGCAGATGTGTCACGACGCCGAAACCTCTGCGGCTTTTTCGCCGGCCTCGGTCGATTCCCGTTCAAGGATTGCCCGTTCAGGGCAGTTCCGGATGGCCTTGCGGACGTTCGGCTCGTCGCCGCTGTTTTCGCGGCCAGGAATGACGTGCGCATAGCCTTCCTCGTCGATCTCGAAGGTTTCGGGTGCCAGCGCCCAGCACCGGGCGTGGCCCTGGCAACGCCCTCCATCGACCCAAAGTTCTCCCATAGTGATCAAGCTCCAATCTTGAGGGTAAGCGGGCCGACGCCGTGCCACGGCTCGTCGTCATTCGCCCGTTCAAAGTGAGGGACAGCCTTCAGGAATTCCTCCATGGCAATAACCATCTCGGCGCGGCCAAGGTTCGATCCAAGGCACCGGTGGATACCGCCGCCGAAGGCCAGATGGCGGTTGTCTTCACGGTCAATCTTGATTTCATTGGGTTCTTCGTAGACCTCCGGGTCCCGGTTGCCCGCGCCGAAGACGAGCACGACGCGTTCCCCGGCCTTGATCTCCTGGCCACGGACAACTGTGTCTGCTTTTGCTGTGCGGGCCATGGCCTGGACCGGAGAAAGCGTCCGCAGGAACTCCTCGGCAGCTGTGGGGATCAGGTCCGGGTCTTCACGCAACTGCTGCTGGGCGTGCGGGTTGCCGGCAAGGTACCAAAGGGCGGACCGGATTGCCCAGGCGGTCGTATCCAGCCCGGCCAGGAAGAGCAGGTAGCAGTACGACAGCAGTTCTTCACGCGTGAGCTTCCGTCCCTTCACCTCCGCTTTCAGAAGCTGGGTGATCAGATCGTTGCTGGCCTCTGCTTCCGGTCCGGCCTTTTCCCGTTCGTCGAGAAGGCGGTCGAAGTAATCGTTGAGCTCGCGTCCGGCCGCGTAGGCCGTTTCAGGATGGGCCGTGCGCTCATAGATGATCTCATCGATCCACCGGTCGAAAATCGGCCAGTCCTGCTCCGGATATCCGGCCAGGCGGCTAAAGATGATTGTCGGCATCGGGCGGGCAAGCTTCGCCGAGACATCAACGACGTCGCCCGCCGCGAGGACCTCCTGGCAGAGCTGCCGGGCGGTCTCCCGCATTCCCGGGCCCAGCTTGGAAACATTCATGGGAGTGAACATCGGCAGCAGGATCTTGCGGAAGTCAGCGTGGGTCGGCGGATCGATGTCAATCGGGATAAGGGGGACATCGGTGCCGAAGGCAGGGAGGAGCATGGAGGGACCGACAGCGAAAGTGTCAGGATCCTGCTCTGCATTGAAGATGTCTTCGCTCTTGGTGATGTACCAAAAGCCCCCATACTTGTCGCTGTGACCGACAGGACCGTTGGCGAGCATGTCCTGGTAGTCGTCGAAAATGTTGTCGAGTGCCCGTCCGTGGAAGTCAAAGTCTGACTTGTTGTGGCTGAGCCCGCGCTCGGTTTCTGTGCTCATGAGAATTGCTCCTGAAGTAGTTGCTCTGACTGTGCGTGTGCCGCGGCCTTCTCCACGAGATCCACGAAGAGAGCCTTCTGGGCTTCGTCATAATCGACCATGTGTTCGGGATGCCACTGCACCCCGATCAGGCTGGCATCATCGGCTTCGATTGCCTCAATAACATCGCCTTCCCGTCCCACAATGCGAAGGGCTTTCCCGAGCCTTCCCAGGCCCTGGTGGTGGTAGCTGTTCACCGGGATGCTCAGGCCTTTAGCGATCCGGGCAAGTTCGGAATCAGGTTCCAGCTGCACCCTGTGCCACGGTTGGTGCGAAGGGTTGTCCTGCCAGTGCCCTCGGTCCGGGCTTACTTCCTGGACCAGGGTTCCGCCGCGAATGACGTTGACAAGCTGCATTCCCCGGCAGGTCGCCAGGACCGGTATGCCACGAAGCATGGCCTCGTTGTAAAGCTCGATCTCGAAATCGTCCCGGATATCGCAGACGTCATAGACCGTGTCGATCGGGTCCTCGCCATACAGTCGGGGGCTGATGTCGCCGCCGCCGGTGAGGATGAGCCCGTCGAACCCTTCAAGGGCCGCATCGGGGATTGTTGCCGTTGACGGAAGAATGGCAGGACGGCCGCCCGCGGCAAGGACGCCGTTGGCGTAGGCCATGTTCTGGACTGTTGAAGGCATCGGGCCGAAGGCGGTATCGACGGTTTGCCGAGCCGCTGAAATGGCAATAAGGGGCGCCCTCATGTCAGTAAACCAGCCAGCCACCGTCGACGTGGATGGTGGTACCGGTCACCCAGCTGGCCTCGTCGCTGGCCAGGAACGCGACGGCGTTGGCAACGTCGGACGGGCGGCCGATACGTCCGAGCGGCGTACGGTCAAGGAGGAACTTCACGGCCTCTTGGTTCTCCAGCACGGACTTGGTGAACGGGGTCTCGATGAAGCCCGGGGCAACAGCATTGACGCGGATCTTGGAAGCCGCGGTTTCGATGGCCAAAGCCTTCGTGAACATCAGGAGTGCACCCTTGGAAGCGTTGTAATGCACCTGGGGGTGCCCGCTGCTGGCGATGACGATATGGGCCTCGACTGATGTGATGTTGACGATGGCGCTGGTTGAATCGTCGCCTCGGGCGGCGGCGCCCTTCTCCAGCAGCGGACGTGCAGCCTGGCTGACCAGGAACGGGCCTGTGGAGTTCACGGCGAAGACCTGGTCCCATTCGGCAACGCCGAGGTCATCGAAGTTGCTGCCCTTGACGATGCCTGCGTTGTTGACGAGGGTGTCGAGCCGGCCGAACTTGGCATCGATCTCGGCCATGCCGCTGCCGACCGAAGCCTCGTCGGCGACGTCCATAACAACAGGAACCATTTCCGGGTGCTGGCCAACCAGGCGCTCGAGCGCGGCCTCGTCACGGTCGAGGGCTACGACGGTAGCGCCCTCCTTGAGCAGCTTTTCTGCGATGGCAAGGCCGTTTCCGGACGCGGCTCCGGTGACTGCGGCGATCTTTCCGGGGTGAGTAGTCATTGGGTGTTTCTTCTTTCTTGGTAAGGAAAATGGTGGATTGAACGCTTCTCAGCGCTGCACTGGGCGCTAGATTCGTTCCAGGTAACGTGCGATTTCGAAGTCGGTGACACTGGTCTGAAGCTTGCGGAGCTCCCAGCGCCTCGTCTGGACGTAGTGCGTGACGAAGGTTTCACCGAAGTACTCCTTGGCGACCTCGCTCTTCTCGAACTGTTCGATGGCCTGGCCGAGTGTTGCGGGGAGCTCCTTTACCTGGTGTCCCTCCTCCAGGGCGTATGCGTTGCCTACCACCCGCTTGGGAGCGGTCATCTTTGTGTCCACGCCGTGCAGGCCGGCGGCGATGCTGGCAGCGATGACCAGGTAAGGATTGGCGTCAGCGCCAGGTACCCGGTTTTCGATGCGCGCAGCACTGCCCGTTGACGGGATGGACCTGATGGCAACCGTACGGTTGTCCAGGCCCCAGGTGGCGCTGGATCCGGCCCATTGCCCGCCTTCGGTCCGCTTATAGGAGTTGATGGTGGGCAGGTAGAGGGCGGTAAGCTCCGGCGCCGTCTCGACGACGCCCGCCAGGTAGTTGTACCCGACGGCGCTCAGCTCGCCGGGCTCCTCGGCATTGGCGAAAGCTGACTTGCCGGATTCCGGATCCCAGAGACTCTGGTGCATGTGCCCGGAGGAGCCGGCCCACTCCGGGTTGATCTTGGCCATGAACGATGCCGTGTAGCCGGCTTCAGCTGCGACCTCCTTGACGGTGGCCTTAAGCCGGAGGGCGTTGTCCGCGGCTGCGAGAGCATCCGAGTAGTGGATGTTCATCTCGAACTGGCCCGGGCCGTTTTCGCTGTTGCTGGCCTCGATGAAAATACCCTGCTCAGACAGGCGGCGGCGGATCTCGCCGATGAGGAACTCGGTGCCTGTGTCCCTGACGAGGCTGTAGGTGTGGCTGCCAGCCGTGATGGGAGTCAGGTCACGCCAGCCGTTGGCGGCAAGCTCGGTTGGAGTCCCCTTGAACAGGTAAAACTCGAACTCGTAGGCGCAGACCGGCGAGTAACCGAGGTCTTCGGCTTTCTTCACAACCCGCTTAAGAATGCTCCGGGGACAGATCGCCGCCGGCTCGCCGGACATTTCGTAGGCATCGCAAATGACGGATGCGACCCCAGGTTCCCCCGGAACAACCTTCAGGGTGTTGAGATCCGGCAGCAGGGTCACGTCAGGGTAGCCCGAGTCCCACCCCGTGTAGCTGAGATCAGAAATGATCTCATCCTGAATGTCCCAGCCGAAGATGATGTTGCAGATGTTTGTGCCGCGCTCAGCGACACTTTCCAGGAAGTACCGGGCGGGGATGCGCTTGCCGCGCCACACACCGTCCAGGTCCACGACGCCCACTTTGAAGGTTTTGATGTCGTTTTCGGAGACGAACTTTTGCAGTTCGTCGTGGGCTGACCCTGCGGCGGTTTTATCCTGCATGTCGATTGCCTCGAGTTCTTGGAGGTCCTCCGGGACCTGTGTGATCGGATTCACTGTGTACCTCTTTATCCTCATTGATATCGGTTACTAAAGACACTAAATGCGGGGTCTCGC
>Ga0308170_10000915_pt1 | contig 31758 bp, 32 predicted proteins | sample PhyBR2_2_FD_202136 | JGI IMG/M metagenome (GOLD analysis project Ga0308170, IMG submission 202136) | Phyllosphere microbial communities from UC Gill Tract Community Farm, Albany, California, United States - DLSLSB.R2 | ecosystem: Host-associated > Plants > Phyllosphere > Unclassified | place...
GAAAGAAGCCGATGAGGTACCCGAGCGAAATGGCCGACGAGATGAGGCCCAGCTTGTTGGCGTCGGGGTTGTCCATGTCGTCGAGGAAGGCTGGGAGGCCGAGGGCGGCATTGAGGACGCTGCCGTCGTACCCGCTGCGCCAGAGGAGCTTGAGTCAGTTCTCTAGTGTCTACTGCGGGTGGCTGCTGGCCCGGAATGACGAGGAGCCATACGACAGGAGCGCGCGAAGAGGTCGAGCCGCGGTACCTGCCTCCGGCTCGCAGGTGAGGGAGGGACGAGAGCGGGCAGACGCACCAGACGAAGGACCCGAGGAGCAGTACGACGGCGTGCATGTTGAGCCTGCGCAAGCCTGGGTCGCGCCACCAGCGCGGGTCGGCATTGTTGAGCGGGGTGGACTCGGCCGACGTCGGGGCGGGTTTGGGCGCGAGGATGGAGAGCTTGAGGCGCATGGCGAGCTGGTCGCCGGGCTGCACTGTCGAGCGGGTGCGCGTGTACAAGGAGGGCGAGAGGGAGCTGGACAAGGAGCGCGAGCCGCGAGGGAGCCAAGGCGGTGTGATCGGGCGAGCGGCCGACTCTCGCCCGCACTCCGGCCCGGCTGCCGGCGCCGCTCAAACGGCGCTCTCTCGCTCTCTCGCTCTTCCTCCTCCAGCTCTCACCGACTGCACACCGCCAGCGAGTGCCACACTCTGCGCCCAGCTGCCGACCCCGCACCACTTCCGCACGTCAACTCGCTGCACGCGCCGCCCGCCCCGCACTCGGCCGACCATTGGCACCTCGAGCTCTCGCCTGCCGCTCTTCCCTCAACGTCGAACAGCCGCTCGTGAGGTGCGTCTGAGCTGTCTTCTAGTACCTTGGCTCGAACAGAGGCCGGAGACGTCCGCACGAGCCGTGCCGGGCTGACGCTGCGGCGCTCCTGCAGCTCCACCGCCTCGTCCTCCTCACCACCGCCATCAGCAGCAGCTCGCGCACATCCGCCCCGCTCGACATGCCCGACGCTACGCCCCGATGGAAGCACGACCTCGAGGAGAACGGCTTCGCGGTCGTCAAGGGCGGTGTCCCTCACGAGCGAGCGGCTCAGTACGAGGTGCGCCTGCTTCACCGGCCACCTTCTCCCTCTCCTCGCACGTAGATTGACTCCGAGATACCTACAGCAACGCGCTATCTCATGGGCCGGCCAGTTCGGCTTCGACAAGGACGACACGGCGACCTGGACCGCCGACCACCTCCCGGTCGCCGAGAACGGTCTCTGCAACGAGTACGGCGTCTCGCACGAGGCGTGGGTGTGGGACGCGCGCCTCGAGCCCAAGGTCGTCGAGACGTTCGAGGAGCTGTGGGGCACGAACGAGCTCCTCGTGTCGTTCGACGCCATCAACTTCTCGCTCCCCGTCGGGCCGCACGGGCGCACCGACATCGAGCCGGCGTCGCCGTGGCCGCACATTGATCAGCAGCCTGCACCAACCGAGTGCGTCTCCGCTTCTCACTCTCTCTCTCGTTCGGACGAGCCGCCGCTGACGGTCCTTCGTCCCTCCCTCCAGCCGTCCCGCCCTCCAATTCGAGCTCGCGCAAGGCCTCCTCGCCATGACCAAGAGCGGGCCTCTCGATGGCGGCCTCGTCGTGCTCAAGGGCTCGCACAAGCTCCTCCCGCAGTACTTCGCCGAGACGGGCGGCGTCAAGCCCGAGCAGGACTGGGGCGCCCGAAACTAGTGCGCACGATCCCCCTCTTTCTCTCTCGCTGTCCTGCTACCGCCGAGCCCGCGCCTGACAGACTCTCTCGCGCGCAGCTACACGTTCACGCCGACCGACCTCGCCTGGTTCAAGCGGCAGCCCGGCGTCGTCGAGGTCAAGGTCGAGTCGGCGCCGGGCGACCTCGTCCTGTGGGACTCGCGCCTCATCCACTGGAACCGCTCGCCGACGGCCGACCAGATCCGAGTGGTCGTGTACGCGTGCTACGCCCCGAAGTGCATGGCGAGCGACGTGGTGCTGAGCAAGAGGAGGGAGTGCTGGGAGAAGCGGCGGGCGACGACTCACTGGTGCGTCCTGCTCCTCCCTCTCGGCGCCTTCATCTCGGCGAACCAGCTTGACTGGCCCTCGCAAGCTGACTCTCTTGCCTCATCGCGCGCGCAGGCCTGCACCCTTCATCGTCGTCCCGCGAGACGAGTACGGCCCGCCGCAGCGCAACGGCGTCGACGACCCGCGCAACCGCGACCGGCCGCTCGAGGAGCCGCAGGAGACGGAGCAGCTGCTCAAGCTTGTCGGCGTGCTACCGTACTAGAGCGGCGAGCTGCAATCGTAGAGGTGTTCGAGAGAGAGCTGGAGCGAGTCGGGAGCGGCGAGGGCGAGCGGGATGTCCGGTTTCTGACAGCGGGCTCTGCAGCGCTGCCCTGTATCGTAGTAGCAAGGTATCAAGATTGCGTATGGGCGTCTGTGCGGCCAAGAGAGCGAGCGTCACGTCGTCGGGAGGAGGCAGAGGAGGGAGCGCGCCGCGAGGTTGGACGTCCGCCTCAACCAGCCTCTCGCAACCGCCGCGCATGGCGTAGAGCAGGCTCGACGAGCCACCAGAACCACCTGTGGCCACCCACCATGCCCGACTCGCCCTCCACCGCGCCTTGCGCCTCGACAATCGCCCCTCCTCCTCCCCGAGATGATGAGAACGAGACGACGACGCCGGCACCCGCAGCGGGCGAGGGACCGGCACACGGCGCCGCAGAGCAGGCCCAACTCGGCCCTGGAGGCGACTGGGTCGTCGTCAGCGAGGCGCTCGCCCAGCTCTCCCCGCCGGCACCGCCCCCTCGTCTCACCTCTCGCTCGTCGTCGTCCTCGCGCCAGTCGGGCACGTTCACGATCCCGGTCGAGCTCGTCAAGCCCGGCATGGAGATGCTCAAGGTGTCGGCCAAGAGCGCGCGGCGCGTCAAGCCCCGCAAGGTCTGGCTCGAGCTCGCGAGCGAGACGCCCGACGACGGCGAGATGGGCCTCGAGGTCGGGATCGGCGTCGTCGGCGGGCAGGACGTCAGGCTGTGCTGGGAGAAGAACGGGCCTGGAATCGGTGCGTCTCCTCGCCCGCTCTCGCTCTCGTCGACGTCCTCCTCGTCGCCGCCGGCTAACGTCGGCCCCGTGGACGCAGGCTTCTCGCGCTCGCCCAACTACGCCTCAGTGCCCCTGTCCCGCATCCGCGACCTCCGCTTCGCCTCGGCCGGCTCGCCCTACCGCACCTCGCTTCACCTCCCGCCCTCGGTCGAGCCGCGCTGGATGACCGTCATCTACGCCGCGCCGCCCTCGTCGGGCTTCCTCAGCTCGGTCGCCGGCAGCCCGTCGTACAAGCTTGTTCACTTCATCGCCCTCTCGTCGCACGACCTCGACCTCGTTCAGAAGACGCTCGAGGGCTTCAAGGAGGGCCGGCTCGCCAAGGGCATCTCGGGCGGCCCGGGCGCGCACGACGTCCCGCCCGAGGAGGCCGACCGGGTCGTGCACGAGGTCGAGGTGCATCAGCTGTGCGCGCGGCTCGGCATGGGCATGAGCAAGGGCGAGATCAGTGCGGCCTTCCAGGTGCGTCCCCGCTCCCTTTTCCCGCTTCGCCCTGCCGCGACTGACCCCCCTCGCCGCGCCGCTCGCAGCGTTCGGCCGCCCCGAACGACTTCCTCGACTTCAAGGCGTTCCAGACGTTCGTCAAGCTGCTCAAGCGCCGCGCCGACATCGAGGAGATCTACCACGCCGTCGTCGGCGCCGGCCAGCCCGGCTTCGACGAGCCCGCCTGGGCCGCCTTCCTCCGCGACACGCAGGGCATCTCGTCGGACGAGACGATCGTCAAGACGTTCAGCAAGTACGCGTCGCCGGGCGACCGGCCGCTCGTCTCGCTCGACGGCTTTGTCTCGTTCCTCATGTCGTCCGACAACGCGGCCATCAAGGACGAGTCGAAGCAGGACATGACGCGGCCTCTCCCCGAGTACTTCATCAGCTCGAGCCACAATGTGCGTCCTCCTCCTCTCCTCCACGTTGATGCTCTCGCTCGAGGAAGAGGCTGACCTTCGGACCTCGCCCGCAGACCTACCTCATCGGTAGCCAGTTCCAGGGCCAGAGCACGGTCGAGGGCTACATCCGGGCGCTTCAACAGGGCTGTCGCAGTGTCGAGCGTGCGTCCCGCTCCCTGTCTTCCTCGACGCGCACTCGAGCCGCACTGACTCCTCTCCTCGCTCGTGCGCGCAGTCGATGTCTGGGACGGCGACAACGGCGAGCCGGCCGTCACGCACGGGCACACCCTGACGACCAAGATCCCCGTCCGCATGGTGCTGCAGGCCATCGCCCAGTACGCCTTCCTCGCGTCGCCGTACCCGGTCGTGCTCAGCGTCGAGGTGCACTGCGAGCTCGACCAGCAGGACAAGCTCGCCGCCATCCTGCACGAGACGCTCGGCGACCGGCTCGTCAGCAAGCGCCTCGACGAGATGGAGGCCGACGCCGAGGTCGACAAGCTCCCGAGCCCGCACGACCTGCGCGGCAAGTTCCTCCTCAAGGTGCATCGTCTTCTCGCTCCTCCCTGCTCGTGCTCGAGCCTCGTGTCCTGACTCGCGTCCTGCTCTGCGCGCAGGCCAAGAACAAGTTCATGACGTCGAACGAGAACGGGTTCCCGGTCAAGCTGGTCCCGAGCGGCGACTCGTCGTCGAGCGAGCTGTCGTCCCAGTCGAGCTCTGACGGCGACTTCAAGAACAGCAAGTGTGCGTCTCTCTCTCCTCTCCCTCGACGAGCTTGTCTCTCGAGATCGAGCTGACGCTCTCGTACGACACAGTCTACCGCGCCATCCGCCAGTTCCGCGGCAGCGACAGCACCTCGACCCGCCCGCCCATCCTCCGCGGGCGCAGCTCGCGCTCGTCCATCTCGTCGGCCGGCTCGCAGCCCGTGCCCGTCCCGTCGACCCTCGCCGCACCGCCGAGCACCATCACCGGCAGCGAGCTGTCCGTCTCGCCGCCCGCCATGCCGCCCACGCTCTCACCGCCGCTCGGACCGCCGACGCCCTCGCCGACCTTGCCGACCAAGCCCAAGGACATGGCCATGTCGCACGCGCTCGCGAGCCTGCTCGTCTACACGATCGGCGTCAAGGCGCGCGGCTTCAACAAGAAGGAGAAGTACGCGGCGACGCACGTCATCTCGCTCGGCGAGTCGCGCCTCGCAAAGATGCTGCGCGACGAGGCGACCCGCCAGGACTTTGTCGCGCACAACCGCGCGCACCTCACGAGGGCGTACCCGAAGGGGAGCAGGCTCACGAGCAGCAACTTTGCGCCGCACCACATGTGGGCCGCCGGCGTGCAGCTCGTCGCGCTCAACTGGCAGACGTTCGGTGCGTCCCTCTTCTCTCGCTCTCTCTCGCCGTCGTGCAGGGCGCCCAGCTGACTCGCCTCGCCCTGCAGATGTCGGGATGGAGCTCAACTCGGCCATGTTCGCGAGGGCGGCGAGGTGCGGGTACGTCCTCAAGCCTGACTTCCTGCGCAAGAAGGGCGCCGAGAAGGACAAGGTCGCGTCGCTGCGCTCGGAAAAGTACTGTCTCGAGATCGAGGTGCGTCTCCTCTCACTCTCTCTCGGCACGACCCCTGAGCCTCGCTGACTCGTCGCGAGCGCGCTCGCAGGTCATCTCGGCTCAGCAGCTGCCTCGGCCCCGAGGGTCGGGCAGCGACATGGACGCGTGCGTGCTCGACCCGTTCGTCGAGGTGTCGCTCTTCGTCCCAGGCGTCGTCGGCGCGCAGAAGCGCCGCACGCCGGTCGTGCTGTGCGTCCAGCTCTCGGACCTTACCCTCCTCGCCGCACCGTCGCTGACCTCGTCTCACCCGCCTCGCCCGCCCGCAGCGGCAACGCCTTCAACCCGACCTTCCGCTCGGCGTCGAGCTCGTCGCCGACGTCGGCGTCGCAGTTCTCGTTCACGTTCTCGTCGCACCCGTCGCCGGGCATGCTCGACCTCGCCTTTGTCCGGTTCGAGGTGCTCAACGCCAAGGGCAACGTCAAGGCGGCGCTCGAGGAGGGCAAGGGCGACAGCGTCGGGGCGTACACGATCGGCGTCGGCGCGCTCATGCCTGGTGCGTCCCTTCTCTCCTGGCTCGAGTCGACGGGGAGGATGGGAGCGTGCGCTGACGGAACGACGCTCGCAGGGTACCGTCACCTCCCGCTGTACGACGGCATGGGCGACCAGCACCTGTACTCGACGCTCTTCATCAAGTCTCGCGTCGTCGCGACCGGCATCGCCGGCTGAAGCAGCTGTCAGCCTCGCCTTGTCCTTCGAGCTTCCCCGCTCTCCCTCCTCGCCGATACCCTCTCCCTCTTTCTTCTGTGCATACCCTGGCTCGCTGTAGATTCCCTGGCCCGCGCAACGTCTTCGTCTCTCCCCCCTGCGAGAGAGCGCACGGAGAGCTGCCTGTTCGGGTCGAGGAGGAGGCGGCCGAGCGAGGGGGATCGTCTCGCTGCCGCGCGACTCCGCCGTCGCTGTGGGACTGGCTGAGAAGCTCCAACTGCTGGCTCGGCTCGGGCTGGTCGTGCACATGTCCGCCCGGAACTGTCTTGTCGAGGCAGGGCTCGTCCTCCCTCCTCCTCCTCGTCCTCATCAAGCGCGACCGCAAGTGCGTCTTTCCCTCGCTCCTGTATTCGGTGTGCTAGCAGAAGCTGACCTGCCTGCGCCTACAGTGAGCCAGTCGGGCCCTCCTCGCACCGTCCCCGGCAAGGCGCCGGCACCATCCTCGGCCCCGCCTCCGTCCTCGTCCTCGACTCGCTCTCGCCTCACGCCCCTCATCTTCCTCCTGCCACTCGCCCTGTCGCTCCTCCTGAACCAGCAGCGCATCGACCAGGTGCGCGACTGGGCGGCGGGCCGGTTCACGGCGAGCGACGTCGTCGTCGACACCGCCCCACTCGTCCTCGAGGGCGTCAGCTGCCCGGCCGTCGTCGAGCCGCTCAATGTCGGCGTCGACTGGCGACCCGAAGACGACGAGGCGTACAAGACGCTCGCTGTCGAGCGGCTGCAAGGCGCCGTCCGCCTCGTGCGTCCCTCTCTCGCCCGCTCTCCCCCTCCTCGCCCTCGCCCTGAGCCGCCTCGCTGATGTTGCGCACCTCCGAAACAGCCGACCGAGTCGTTCGACGACATGCTCGGGCCCGACGACCCGCGCTTCGCCATCATGGGCGACCTGCACGCCTACTTCGAGCAGACGTTCCCGCGCGTCTACGCCGCGCTCGAGGTCGAGACGGTTGCCCGGTGGGGCCTCGTCTTCACCTGGAAGGGCTCGGACCCGTCGCTCAAGCCCGTCGTCCTCATGGCGCACCAGGACGTCGTCCCCGTCAACGCCGTCACGGCCAAGCGCTGGACGCACCCGCCGTTCTCGGGCCTGTACGACGAGCAGGGCTGGATCTGGGGCCGTGCGTCCGCCTTTCGCACCAGCTCTCTCTCGCATGCACGTGCACGTTATTGACGCTCTTCTCGGTGCCCGCAGGAGGTTCGGCCGACTGCAAGAACACGGTACGCTGCTCTCTCTCCTCCTCGCGCTCCCCTCTCGGTCGCAAGCTGACGCTCCCTGCAGCTCGTTGGTGCCCTCGCAGCCGTCGACAAGCTCATCCAGGAAGGCTTCAAGCCGACTCGGTGCGTCCTTCGAGCCTCGTCGACGAGACCTTTCGCGCCGCCGCTCACACCTCGTCCGACCCTCCACTCGCCCGCAGCTCGATCATCATCTCGTCCGGCGCCGATGAAGAAGTCGGCGGTCGTCGCACGGCGCTACCGATCGCGCGCGAGCTCGAGGCGCGCTACGGCAAGGACGGCATCGCGCTCATCGTCGACGAGGGCTCGGGCGGCGTCGACACGGTTTTTGGCGTCCCGTTCGCGCGCTTCGGCACCGCCGAGAAGGGCGCCGTCTCGGCGCACATCGAGATATTCATGAGCGGCGGCCACAGCTCCGTGCCTCTCGGCCCGCACACGAGCATCGGCGTCCTCGCGCGCTGCATCGTCGCGCTCGAGGACAACCCGTTCCTGCCTGGCCTGCGCGCCGGCAGCCCGATGCTCCAGCAGCTGCAGTGCGCCGCCGACCACGGCCATGTCAGCGACGCCTGGCGCCGGCGCGTGCGCGACCCGAGCCAGTGGGAGAGCCTCGGCGCCGACCTGGCCAAGAAGGACCCGATCTTCCGCGCGTTCCTCGGCACGACCCAGGCGGTCGACCTCATCGACGGCGGCATCAAGCTGTGCGTCTTTCTCTCTCTCTCTCTGTCTCGACCTCTGATCTCGAGCGAGAACTGCGAGCGCGAGCTGACCCGCTTTGACCTCGTCTCGCAGGAACGCCCTCCCCGAGTACGCCTCGGCCTTCATCAACTACCGCATCGACTTCCAGTCGTCCGTCAACGAGACGCTCGAGCACATTGCGTCGATCCTCGAGCCCGTCGTCGCGCCGCTCAGCCTCGTCTTTGCGCCGTTCGGCTCGCACCCCGAGGTCGACAACAACGTCGTGCGCCTGTCGATGTTTGGCACGAGCGGGATCGAGCCGGCGCCGCTCACGCCGACCGAGGGCCCCGTGTGGGAGCTCATGGCCGGCACGACGAGGCACGTCTGGCCTGGAGCGGTCGTCGCGCCGAGCGGGATGATCGGTGCGTCCCCTCTCCCTCTCCCACTTTCGCGCCCTTCACGCGCCGCTCGAGAGCTGACGCTCGTTCGACGACAGCCAACACCGACACGAAGCACACGTGGAACCTGACGCGCCACATCTACCGCTTCGTGCCGGCGTCGACCGACCTCATCAAGGGCTTCCACACTGTCGACGAGCGGTGCGTCCTCCTCCCCTTCTCCTCCCTCCTCCTCCCTCCCTCTCGAGCACGCTCTCATCCTCACGCACTCCGTCGAACTCGACTGACTCACCTCTTCGCCCGCCGCAGGATCCACATCGACGCGCACATCTCGACGATCCGCTGGTACCACCAGCTCCTGCGCAACACCGAGACGTGGCAGGCGCCTTGAGCGGTCCAGCTCGGCCGCACCCGTCGCAGCGTCGCCTAGCGCTCGCGGCGGCGGCGGCAAAGAGCTCTGTCAGCCCGCGAGGTGCGTCCCTCGTGCTCCTCGTCGCCGACGCACGAGCCGCACGCTGACCTCGTCGCCTCTCCTCCTTCTTCGCGCGCAGTCTGTCCCCTTCTGGAGGAGGCCTAGTCTGTATAGAGCGTGTGCAACGACGAGATCTGTCCGCAGTGAACCGCGTGCGAGCTTGAGAGGGCGAGCAGCGAGCGAGCGAGGCGAAACTCGAGCCGCCTCTTGCCGCGAGCGAGGGTGACTGAGCGGGCTGCCGAAGCAAAGCTCTGTGCGTGCCTACCGAGTAGCAGGCTCCGCTGCGCGCTGCCGTGTCATCGAGAGCCAGCTTCGCCGTTTCGTCCGAGCCAGCCGTCGGCTCGCCCTCTCCCCTTCCCCACAACCGCCCTCGACCAGTGAGTGCGCTCGGTACTGCACAGAGGGACGCAGCTGACGGCTCTCGACCCTGCAGTGGGTCGCCCCGAGGTCCTGCCGCTCGCAGGAGAGCCCGCGCTCCCCACCTCGTCCTCATCGCCTCCTCCCCCGACCGCGACCCGCACCTCGCGCGCCCGCCTCGCAGCGCTCCTGGTCTTGCTTCCACTCGCCTTCTACCTCTCGTTCCCGCGCCAAGAGCTCGACCACCTCAGCTGGCTCGCCCCCTCGTCCTCGGCCGACCGGCCCGTCTCGATCCTCGGCGCGAGCTGCCCCGTCCAGAGCGAGCCCAAGAACGTCGGGCCCGACTGGCGCCCCGAGCAGGACGACGAGTACAAGCAGCAGGCCATCGAGCGCCTCCAGGGTGCCGTTCGCATCGTGCGTCTACTCTCTCTCTCTCTCTCTCTCCTCGCCCCCTCCCTCTTCCCGCCGCCCGACCTTGCTGACCCCAGCTCCGTCTCGCTCGCAGCGCACCGAGTCGTTCGACGACATGGCCGGGCCCGAGGACCCGCGCTTTGTCGTCATGGGCAACCTCCACGCCTACCTCGAGCAGACGTTCCCGCGCGTCTACTCGAAGCTCGACGTCGAGAAGGTCCAGAAGTGGGGCCTGCTCCTGACGTGGAAGGGCTCCGACGAGCACCTCAAGCCCGTCGTCCTCATGGCGCACCAGGACACGGTTCCTGTCAACCCGTCGACCGTCGATCAGTGGACGTACCCGCCGTTCGACGCGCACCTCGACGAGAGCGGCTGGATCTGGGGCCGTGCGTCGCTCTTTTCCCTCTCTTTCTTGGCACCCTCTGAGCCTAATCAAAGCTGACTCGGAGTCCTTCCTGCAGGTGGTGTCGCCGACTGCAAGAACACGGTGCGTCGCCGGCTCGAGAAGTCGTCCTGCCGACCCACCGCTGACGCTCCTTCCTCGCTCGCAGCTCATCGGCCTCTTCGCCGCGCTCGACAAGCTCATCGAGGACGACTTCAAGCCGACTCGGTGCGTCCCGTCCGCCGCTCTCAACCCGTGCGGGCCCGAGCTGACCCTTTGCTCGCCCTGCAGCACCATCATCCTCTCGTCCGGGTTCGACGAGGAGATCGGCGGCCACCGCTCGGCGGCCTACCTCGCTTCGACGCTCGAGGCGCGCTACGGCAAGGACGGCATCGCGCTCGTGCTCGACGAGGGCTTCACGGGCGTCGACACGGCGTACGGCGTGCCGTTCGCGCGCTTCGGCATGGCCGAGAAGGGCGCCGTCAACGTCCAGATCGACGTCCTGACATCGGGCGGGCACTCGTCCGTCCCGCTGTCGGCGCACACGGGCATCGGCGCCCTCGCGCAGTGCATCGTCGCGCTCGAGGCGCACCCGTCGACGCCGCTCCTCCAGAAGGGCAACCCGCTCCTGCAGCAGCTCCAGTGCGCGGCCGACCACGGCGACGTCGACAAGCAGTGGCGCCGGCGCATCCGCAACCCGAAGCAGTGGAAGAAGATTGGGCTCGAGATGGCCGAGCGGGACCCGATCATGAGGGCGTTCCTCGGCACGACCCAGGCGGTCGACCTCATCGAGGGCGGCGTCAAGCTGTGCGTCCCTGTCTCTCTCTCCCTCCTTCCTCTGCACATCGTACTGATGGCTTTCCCCTGCTCGCTCGCAGCAACGCCCTGCCCGAGTACGCCTCGGCGTCGGTCAACTACCGCATCGACTTCCTCTCGTCGGTCAACGAGACGCTCGAGCACATCTCGTCGATCCTCGCGCCCGTCGTCGCCGGCCTCAACCTCACCTTTTCGAGCTACGGCTCGCACGACAAGGCCGACAACAACGTCGTGCGCCTGTCGGTGGTCGAGTCGAGCGCGATCGAGCCGGCGCCGCTCACGCCGACCGCGGGCGACGCGTGGGACCTCATGGCCGGCACGACGCGGCACATCTGGGAGGGTGCGGTCGTCGCGCCGAGCGGCATGGTCGGTGCGTCCCCTCTCCTTTTTTTCCTCTGCGTTCGAGAGCGCGAGCGAGCACTGACCCTTTCCTCTCGACGTCTCTCTCTCTCTCGCTCTCGCCCGCAGCCAACACCGACACCAAGTACTCGTGGCCACTGTCGCAGCACATATACCGCTTCGTGCCCGGGTCGCTCGACCTCATCAAGAACTTCCACACGGTCGACGAGCGGTGCGTCCCCCTTCCTCGCTCTCCTCGTTCTCCTGCATCTTGCTCAAGCTCTCGACTGACTCGCCTCGTGTCGAACCCGCAATAGGCTCCACATCGACGCGCACTTGACGGGCATCCGCTTCTTCTACAAGCTCGTGCAAAACACGGAGGGGTGGCAGGCTGCGTGAGCGCGAGGCTCGATGGAGGAGGGGGACGAGGGCGGATTTCCTGGCTACAACGAGAACAAGTCTGTATGAGCTGCGCTTGTGCGTGTCGTCGTACGAGAGCGTGAGCAGCTCGATGCTTTGCGCAGAAAAGGCGAGACACCCCGGATTTGGTCGTCGGCTGATGAGGACGAGGTCGTTCGAGCGAAGCGGCGACGTCCCTCTCGCTCTCCCTCCCACCGCTCACTCGCCCTCGCTGCGAGGATCATGAGCACCGACGACCTGTTTGCGCCCCACGGCGCGTTTGCGACCGACTGGCTCGCGCAGAGCGACCCGCGCGCGTTCGACGGCACCGCCTCGGCGGGCCCGGACTCGTACGACCACCACGACTCGCTCGCGTTCCTCACGGGCAACCCGTTCAGCGCGCTCGACGTCAAGGGCGCCGGCATGCATGTCGCCCTCACCCAGGACGAGCTTGCGCGCGCCTTGATGGGCGGCATCGACGGCGGTGTGGGCGGCGGCGGCACCGGGGCGGCGAGGATGGGCGACCTCTCGAGCGCGGGCACGTCGACGGCGGGAGGGAGGTCCGACGCCGGCAGCTCGCCGTACAGCTCGAGCATGAGCCACTACGGCGGCGGCGGCGGCGGCGGCGGGCAGGGCGGCGCGCACCCGTCGGCCCAGTTCGACTTCAGCGACGCCGCGCTCGGCAACTCGCCGCCGTTCTCGCTCCCGCACAACCTCCAGTGCGACTTTGACACGGCCGCACTCCAGAGCCTGTTCACCAACTCGTCGCCGACGACTGGGCACGGCGTCAACGCGCACCTGTCGCCCTACCCTCCCGCGACGACCTACCCGCCCCTCCAGACCCGCTCGCCGGCATCGAGCGTCTCGCCGTACGCCGCCTCGGTCTCGACCTTCCCTCAGCATCAGCAGCAGCAGCAGCAGCAGCAGATCGACACGCGCGGCATGTCGGGCTTCAACCCGGCCCAGCTCTTCGCCCCGACCCCCGCCTCGGGCACCTCCCCCTTGGCACCTCGCCTGTCGGTCGACTACACCTCTCCCCTCTCCACCTTCTCCTCGTTCTCGCCGCCCGTCGCCGCCCACGCGCCCCTCCCCGTCGCGCCGCCGCAGCACGCGCATCAACAGCAGCACCAGGCGCGCCCGCAGCAGCCCGCCTTCACCTCGCTCGCCGCGACGGCCGGCATCGCCGTCCCGACCCTGCACGCCGGCCCGAGCGCCCAGTCGGGCCTGTACGGCTTCTCGGGCGCGCACGACTCGTCATCGTCGGCGGCGGCGGCGGCGACGCTCGGCGGCGGCGCGCGCGGGCGCACGACGCGCACCCGGACGCAGGCGCCGCTCGAGGCGGGCGCGCAGGAGGCCGAGCAGCGCGGCCGCAGTCCGATGGAGGTGATCGCCAACGCGGGCCTGCAGAGCGCGACGCACCCAGCTCGTGCGTCCCCTTCCCCCCTTCTCCTCTCTCACCGCTCGGACCTCGCGACTGACCCTGCCTCGTGTACCGCCCGCAGCCCTCCTTCAGCTCAACCCGGATGTCAACTTGCCCGGCATGAACCGCACGTCGGCGCGCAAGGGCGCAGCGGGCGAGGACGGCGAGGCCGAGCAGGACGAGCACAAGCCGGCGCCGGGCAAGGGCGGCAAGAAGGGCAAGAAGGTCGACCGCGGGCACAGTGCGTCTCTCTCTCTCTCTCGCTCTCGTGGCCCCTCTCCTCGTCGCCGCCGTGCAAGCTGGACTGACTCGGCGCTCCCTCTCTCGCAGACGCCGTCGAGCAGAAGTACCGTAACAGCATCAACAACGCGCTCGCCTCGCTGCGCGACACGATTCCGGCGCTGCATCACCTCAAGCCGCTCCCGTCGATGCCCGTCTCGAAGCGCAAGGCCTCGCAGTTCACGCTCGCGTCGGCCGCCATCCCCGAAACCCCCTCCGGCCTCGTCGACGGCGTCACGCCGGCCAAGACGCTGTCCAAGGGCGTCATCCTCAACAAGGCCAACGAGTACATCGACTACCTGCGCTTTGCGCGCGAGAGCCGCGACGCCGACATCGAGCTCCTCAAGACGATGGTGCGCGACATGGTCGGCGGCGGCGACGCGCTCGTCAACGAGTTTGAGCGCCGCCGCGAGGTCCTCGAGGTGACGCGCGCCGAGGAGCGCGAGCAGCGCGCGCGCGACGAGCAGGACGAGGACGGCTCGGGCGGCGACGAGGAGGACGAGGAGGACGAGCCGGCGCCGGTGGCCAAGGCGCCCAAGGCCGCCGCCGCCGCGACGGCCGGCACCAAGCGCGGCCGCAAGGCGGATGCGCCTTCCGCCGCGCCGGCCAAGAAGGCGCGCGGGCGCGGCGGCGCCGCCGTCGCGAGCTCGGCGTCGGGCCTCTCGCCGCCGCTCACGGGCGAGTACCGCCACGTCCAGGCGCACAACCAGGCGCACCTCGACTCGCTCGCCGGCGGCGGCGCAGGGCAGAACGTCTTCCCGCCGTCGCCCGTCTCGTCGGGCGACGAGCTGTCCGTCTCGCCGGGCGCCGTCATGGGCCAGCACGGCGGCGCGGCGGGGGCGGCCAACGGCCGGGTCCTCCTCGCGTCGTTCATGGGCGTCAGCTTTGCCGGCGGGCTCGGGTACGACCTCGTCGGCTCGGCCGTCGTCGCCGAGGAGTCGATCGGCGCGGCCGCGGCGCGCGTCCTCACCGGGCGGATCGTGCGCCGCTCGGCTGCCGGCAACGCGACCGAGTTCCCGCTCGAGGTCACGCTCGCCGATCGCCTGCACCCATCGCTCGTCAGCGGCCTCGTCGCGCTCGGCGCAGCCACCTTCCTCGCCGCCCTCGTCTACCTCGTCCTCCCCCTCTTCTCGCGCCGCTCGTCGCCGTCGACCTCCTCGACCTCGTCCTCCGCCGTCGAGCCCTCCCCTCGCGCCCGGCGCCGCGCCCAGGCCGTCGCAGCCCTCACGGCGCTCTCGGCCGCGTCCGCCACCGCCGACGGCTCGTACGCAAGCGGGCGCGCCTCGGCGCTCGCTGCGCGCAGGGAGCTCCTCCGCATCGTCGGCGCGCCGGGCGCGCTCGGCCTGCCCGTCGCGCTCGCCAAGGAGGCGCTCGTGTGGATCGCGAGGAGGGTCACGGGCTTGACGTGGTCGAGGGACGGGGCGGGCCCGAGCGAGGAGGACGTCGAGGAGGCGGTGGCCTGGGTCCGGGTTGCAGAGATCGAGGCGAGCGTCGGTGCGTCCATTCCTTCCTTCTCCTGCTTGAGCCGAACTCGTGCTGACTCCGTTTCCCCTGCAGGTGACCGCCTCGCCCGCCCTGCCCGCCTCTACACCTTCCTCCGCCTGTGCAACCTCTCGCGCTCGCCCGCCTGGCCCCAGGTCTCGCCCTCGACGACGCACTCGGCCGTCGACGCCCTCCTCGCCATCCACCTCCTCTCGCTCGGGCACGCCCGCTGGGCCGAGGCGCGCTGGCAGCGCATGGCGGCGCGCCGCAAAAAGGTCGATGCGCCCGAGGGCGACTCGTTCGTCGACCTCGCGCTCGCGAGCGAGTGGCCGACCGTCGCCGGCCTGTTCGCGCCCGAGACGAGGGCCGACAAGAAGGCCGACGAGGCTTCGGCGTCGAGCGACACGGTGCCGCTCCTCGTCGTCGCCGAGGACGCGTGCCACGAGGCGATGAAGGACGCCTGGTCGACCATCTTCGTCGCCGTCGCCGGCACGACGGCCTCGTCGTCGTCGCTGCCGACCGCAGAGGCCGCCGCAGAGTCGCTCGCCGGCCTCGCCGACGCCGACGAGACGGCCGGCGTCGTCTTCCGCGCCATGCCCGAGGGCACGGACCTGCGCAACCTCGCGCTCGTTACCAAGGTCTTCCTCTCGTGCTATCGCGCCGGCGCCTACCCGTCGTCGTCGTCTTCATCGTCCACATCGCCATCGGCGGCGGACGGCCTCGCCGAGGCGCGCACGCTCCTCGCGCAGCTCATCCTCGGGTCCAAGGACGCCCTCTCACGCCTCGCGTGCGCCGCCCCTCTCCTTCGCCTCATCGCTCCCGCCCTCACCGGACCCATCAGCACCGCCTTGTCGACGTTCCTCGACTCGCCGACCGAGCACCCCTCGTCCGACGTCGACCTCCTCGCGACCGTGACCCTCTCGTGGCTCCTCGTCCGCCGCCAGGGCGCCTACGTCGAGCCGCCGACCTCCACGAGCGCCGACGACGACGTCAAGGTCGCGCTCAAGCCGAACCCGGCCCTGCACGCCCAGACGCTCTCGCTCCGCCGCCTCCTCGGCAGCGAGCTCTTCCAGGCGCGCGAGCCCGAGCACGACGCCGACGAGCTCGTCGAGGACGACGAGGCGGCGAGCCGCGTCGAGGACGCCAAGGAGCTCCTCGTCGATGCGCTGACGGGCATCGCGCGGCGCGCGGCGGGCCTCGCAAGCATGCTCGACGAGGACTCGGGCGTCGAGCTCGAGGCGTGACAGGCGCCTGCGCCTTGTACCACTCTTTGTGCTTAGGCTTTCCCCTCCTCTCTAATTCGTAGACACTTGTCGCTTGTAAGCACTTAGACTCTCCTTCGCGCGCGAGCAGGGACGAGAGGACCGTGCGCCGAGGTCCGAGCGCGAGCGAGCCTTCTCTCCGCGCTCAAGGGTGTCGACGAGGTGGAGTCGCAAGCTGCTGCTTCGTCGAGCTTTCACTGTGCTCCGTGTCGTGCTTGGAGCGGTGGAAGAGGCAACCGCAGCAAGACGAGCGGCAAGCAGAGCAGGTGAACGTCCGGCTCGTTGTCGACGCTCTCGAGGACGACACGATCGAGAGAGAGAAGGGCGCGACTTGCACTGAGGGCGAGGATGTACACACGACAAATGAGGGTGCGAGAGAGGGTCGACCAGCGCTCAGGACGGTGCCGACGTCCCCTCGTCGTCCTCCTCCTCCTCCTCCTCGGCATCGTCATCGTCTCGATCCTCGTCCGCCTCCCGCTCCTCCTCGTCTTCTTGCTCGTCGACCTCGCTGACCGGTGACGTCTCCTGTAGCCCCTCGAGGCCTGCCGCGATCAGGCGGTCGTTGAGGCCGAGCACGAGAGGCGAGGTCGGGTCGGGCCTGAGCGAGCGGTCCATGAGGCGTTCGAAGAGGTCGAGCGTGTCTGCAACGACGAGGTACGATGAGCTCGCAAAGATCGAGTGGAAGGGAGAGAAAGAGAGACGCACAGTGCGCATCGTTACCGGCGTTGTGGAAGAGCTCGCTCTCCGTCGGCACCTTGAGCTCGGCACAGACCTTCTCGAGGCCGATCCTCGGCGCCCTGCCGGCCCACGCGCTGAAGAGGCGCTGCGTGTCGACGACCCATGCGGCGCCTTCGTCTTCTCGCGCAATGCTCAGCTCGCGCAGGTGCGTGCGGAAGCTGCGCGACGTGTCGAAGCCGAGCTGGTCCAGGGCGCGCAGGTCGGCTCGAGGATCGTGAAAGAGGAGGAAGACGTGCTGCTGGTACGAAAAGGCGTGGAGGAGGGCGGCGAGCTTGTGGTAGATGGCGCGCTGAGGCAGGACGAGGGTGCGGCCGAACGCAAAGGCGGCCTCGTCGTCGTCGAGCGGAAAGTCGTCCTCGCGCAAGTTCTCGCGCACAACTGCGTCGAGGGGACCGTCCACTTTGTCAGTATGGCAGGCCTTCCGAGAGAAGCCGAGAGGAAGAGGGAGAGGAGGACGCACGGGCGTGTTGGCTATCTCGGCGCTCCTCGACCTCGCCCGTCTTGGGGTCGACGACGAACTCGAGCGAGCTCCACCCATACTCGGTGACGTGCGGGACCCGTGGAGCCAGACGACCCTCGACGTCGATCGAGAGGAACGCTGCCCCGCCGTGCCGCTTGGCGTGCGCGTACAGGAGCCGCATCGTCTCGAGGTCAAAATGCCGCGAGGCGATTTGCCTCGCCTTGTAGACGATCTCGCGGTACCCCATCTGCGCGTCGGCCGCATAGACGAGTCGCGCTCGTCGAGGAGACGGCTTGTCGACGCTCACAGTGCTGCGATCGCCGAGCGCGGCGTCGAGGTCTTTGGGTCCGCCGTCCTCGAGGTTGTCGACGAGGTCCGGCGGCGCCATCGAGAGGCGTGCGGTTGGTGGGTCCGAGAGCGTAGAGTGCTTGAAGGCCGACGAGGCAGCTGACGGTCCAACCGAGCTTGACGGCGACGACTCGGAGGCGGAGGACGAGGAGGTCGTCTCGACGAGCTCGACTTGCTCGACGACAGCGCTCGGCGCCGTGTTTGAGCTCGCCGACGTGTCGATGTGCCCCTCGAGAGCCGGCAGCTGCTTGAGCTCGACGGCTGTGCTAATGGCCGAGCTGCAGAAGCGGTTTGAAGAGCCGGCGGCGATGAGCGAGCGGGCTGCGAGGCCGTGGCTCGCCGCGCGCCGACAGGGTGCGAGCAGGCGGAGCAGCATCGCGGCCAGTCGGCAGGCGCGCGTGCTCGAAGCGTGCGAGCTGTGCAGGAGCGACAAGCGAGCATGGACGAGGGCGAGCTAGCCTCGCCCCTTTGTCGTCTCATCTCGGCCCGGCGCCCGGCGCCGGCGGCCGGCGCCGGCGGCCGAGCGGCGAGCGGGGCGCGGAGAGAGAGGTCTCGCAAAATCGCAGCGCAGCCTTGCTCACAGTACTGTACAAACAACACGCCGAGCTACAGCACCACCTTGCACCTCGTCGAGACAAGCAGCCATCGAGCGAGAGCGACGGCCCTCCCTTCGCTCCCTCCTCGACGGGCCCGTGCGCTCATGCCGTCGCTCCTTCTGCAGCTGCTGCCGCCGCCTCCTGCTGCGCCGCCGCCATGCGCCGCTTAATGAACTCGCTGCGCGCACAAGGATCCGAGGTCAGCGCCCTTCGGACAACGACGCGCACGCGCTCGACCACCTCCACGAAGAGAGAGAGAGAGAGCGCGAGAGACGCAGAGCGACGCACCGGACCTGCAAGTGCCCGTCGGCCGTGACAAACACCTTGCGCGTGCGCGGCTCGTCAAACACGATGGCGCCGATCTCGCGCGCATAGTTGACGACGAGCTCGTAGTCGTGCGTCGACGAAAAGTCGTCGTACAGGAACCCTGTGGCGCGCGCGGCGCAGGCGGCGTCAGCGCTCGTGCACGGCGGCGGGTCGAATAATGAGAGAGGAAGGGAGGGGACGCACCGTCGGTCGTCTGGATGCGGCGCCGCTCGTGCTCCCACAGGCGGATCTGGTCGACGACGGTCGTCGGGAGGAGCTTGTCGTCGTTGCCGGCGTGCGCGCGCATCTGCGGGTGCGCCCGAGACGAGAGGTACGAGATGATCTGCAGGGGAGGGCGAGCAGGAAAGAGAGAGGAGTCAGTCTCGGCGAGCGAGAGGGGACGACGTGAAGGTCGAGGCGAGGGAGGGGAGGAGGACGCAGACGCACCTGGTTCGCCGTGATGCCGTTCGCGAGGCCCTCGCGGATGCTCTCGCGCGTGATGTGGCCCGTGACAAAGTTGGCAAAGCGCGTCTTGAGGTGCGCAAACAGGCCGAGGACCGAGATTTGGAGCGGGTTCGACGTGTAGGCGTACAGCTTGTAGTTGGTCTCGAGCACGATGAAGCCCTTCTCCTCGTTCGTGTGGCGCGACGAGACGAGGGGCGGCGCCGAGGAGGTGAGGGTCGTCGCGAGGCGGGTCGGGTAGAAGAGCGACGAGCGCGGCTGCGGGAGGGTCGGCGTCAGCGAGACGTGCGCCGATGAAGGAGAGAGCGAGGACGCACATCGGGGTAGAAGACGAGGCCGTACTCGGCGAGGTCCTGCAGGACGCCGAGCTGGGCTCGACTCAGGCTGTCGGTGAGGTAGGCCTGCGAGGGGAAGGGCGACGTCAGCCTCGGGCGGTCGAGCTTGAGCGAGAGCTGAAGGGACGCACCCGTCCGAGCTCGAGAGAGCTGAGCATGAAGAGGAAGCCGATCGTCTCGACGAGGTCCTACGGGCGCGCAAGGAGAAGTCAGTCTCGGCGGCGCTCGAGGAGAGGAGGGGAGGAGAGGGAGCGCACCTGAGACTCGTCGAGGTAGACGAGGAGCAGGTCCCACAGCTGCGTGTTGACGTCCTCGAGGAGGAACTGGAAGCCTTTGGACGTGATGCGCATCTTGCGGAGCGAGGCGGTCCTGCGTGCGCAGCGAGGACAGGGTCAATCGGCGGACGAGCGAGTGGAGGGGGAGGGGAGCGAGGACGCACGTGGACAGCATGAGGCCGCTCTTTGCGAGGAGGCCGAGCACCTTGTCGCCGGGCTTCTTGGCGCCCGACTCGGAGCCGACCATGAAGTGCTGGATCGTCTGCGCGAGGACAAGCCGGATCAGCCTCGAGAACGAGCCGGGCTGCAGGGAGGGAACAGGACGCACCTCCCACTGCGTCTCGGCATACGTGTCGAGGTACTGGACCGTGATCTCGTCGTCTTGCACCGTCGCCGCCGCGCCGAACGAGCCCTTCTTGCCGCTGCGAGCGACGACGAGGACGAGGTCAGCGTTCGGCTCGAGCGGCACCTCGCACGACCCAGAGAGGGAGATCAACGCACCCGCCCGTGAGCGCAAGCTTGAAGCTGTCCCTGAAGCCCTCGCTCATGTCGAGGACGGCGTCGTCGCTCAAGGCGCTGGAAGGGTGAGCGCCTCGGGGCGTGAGGATGTGCAGGTGGAAGAGGGCCGACAGGGTCGCCGTCAGGTGTCTGCGCGCAGGGTCGCTCGGGTCAGCTCGACTGGTCCCTTGTAGAGCCTCCGCACCTGCATACGAGCCCTGAGAGGACCTGCGCGACGAGGAGAGGAGACGCACCGCCGCTCGCCCTTGTCGCCGCCCTCGCTCTTGCGCTCGCGGACCCAGAGAGCAACGTCTCGCACTCGTACGAGCTCGTCGTACCACAGCATGTTGAGCACGACGTGCCTTGCCGTGACGGGGAGGATCCTGTGCGTGTCATCAGTGCGAGGTGGGGAGAGAGACCAGGGAGGGTCAGCGTTCGTCCGTGGAGCTGCGCGCGCGACCTGGGAGGGGTCTAGGAGGGCCAGAGGACGCACCGGAAGATGGACAGGCAGCTCGCGGGCGCGGCGTAGAGGCGGCCGAGCTGGGCGCCAGAGAGGCGAGCGAGTGTCGACACCAAGGGCGACTCGGCTGGCGCGTCGGCGCCACCGGTGCTGCCGTTGAGTGCAGCCATTGCACGTGCGCCCGGTCGTGCGGGTTGGAGCGTGAGGTGGAGGAAGTCGCTCGTCGTCGTCGGCCTCAGCCGGCGCGGGCGGAGCGGCTCGATTCGGCCCGCTCCCTTCCTCTCGTCAGCGCTTTCTTGCTCTTGCGTTGGGCTATCATAGACTAGAGCTTTCGTTGTAGACGACGAGCCGGGAGGAAAGGGAAAGTGAGCTCTCAGCACTCGCGCAGCGGCTCGAGAGCGCGAGAAAGGGCGAACGAGGCAGCGCGTCGCAGGACGTGCGCACAGCGCATCTACACAGATCTCTATAGGTGAAAGGAAGGTGTGGATTGAGTCGAAGAGACGAGAACGAGGGCGGACGAGCGCAAAGTCGAAGGCGAAAGTATGGGCACGAGGAGAAAGGCAAACGGCGAACGAGGGTTTCGGCGAGGCGAGAGTGAGCATGCTTAGGCCGGGGCGCAGAAGTTGGGGAGCTCAGGGTGGTGCGAGAGAAACTGGTTCCAGCCAGGGGGGCAGCCTGCGCGACGAGACGAGACGAGGACAGGAGGGTCAGTGCGCGCGGCGGAGGAAGGCGACGTTCTCGGCGAGCGCTCGACGCACGGAGCTTGCAGTGGCCGTAGTCGCAGTGCGGCGTGCCGACGCCGTTGTACGAGGCCGGGCACTCGAAGAAGGGCTGCAGGGAGGACGAAGATCGGTCAGCTGCGGCTCAGGAAGGTCGAGAAGGCGAGCGCGAACGCACCCTGCCGCAGTTCTTCGGGTCAAAGTCGAGGTCGGGACCGCCGCCGTGACCGTGACCGTTGCCGTGGCTACCGGAGCTGTTACCGTTGCCGCGCCCGTTGCCCTGCGAGTGGCCGAAAGCAGAGTTGCCCTGGCGCTTGCTGACGCCGGCCTGCTCGGCGGCGTCGCGGAGAGCGCGAACCTTGATGATGCGGGCCTCACGGGCGTCGTAGGCTGTCGATTGTATCGATGGGAGGCGTCAGCTAGGGGCTCGAGCCAGGAGGGAGAGCGAGAAAAGGAGGAGAAGGCGACGCACGGACGGCGCTAGCGAACGCGACGCTCAGGACAGCGGCGACGAAGATGGCGAGCGAGAACTTGACCATGACGGGCTTGAAAATGTCGAGGAAGAGAGAGACGAGGGGATGGGCGAGGAAAGGAGAGAGAGCGTGCGGCGAGGTCGGTGGGAAAGGGAAGAGAAGGGGAGAGAGGGGCGCGCCGGCGAGAAGGCGAGCGCGCTCTCGCTGCTCGTGAGAAGCATCGAGCGATTGAGTGCGCGCTGCCCCGCAGCCCTTGCTAGGGTCGCTGAGCGAGCAGGGGCGACTTCGAGGGCGGAGAAGGTCGAGAGCGCGAAGACGAGAGGAGGGGAGGTGCTAGCGCGGTTCGGCCGACGGCGCGCGTGGAGAACGCGATCGCGGCTTGCTCGAGCAGGCGCGAACTGTAGATACGTAGCTGAGCGAGCTAGGCGAGAAGGCCGGGCACGTGGAGCGAGCGACGAGCGAGGAAGCTGGGGAAAAGCAGCGACGCGCTTTTTGACATCTCGCGCGACAGCTCGAGAAAGGCCGACGACGACGCTTTGCAGAAAGGGCGAGGTCTACACAGAGTTCTATGGGTCGGAAAGCGAACGTGACGAGTCGGTGATGAGAGAGGCGTAAAGTGAAGGTGGACCCAAAGAGAGGAGAGAGCATGTGCAGGAGGAAAAAGAGAAGAGGGCGAGCGAGGAAGGGATGGTTGACGACGACGAGCGCGCGCTTAGGCCGGGGCGCAGAAGCTCGGGAGCTCGGGGTTCTGCGAGTTGTAGTTGACGTAGCCGGGAGGGCAGCCTGCGCGCAGAAGAGGAGGGAAGAGGAGGGTGGGAGGGCGAGAGGGTCAGTGCGGCGCGAGCGCGAGGAAAGGCGTCGACGTCGACGCACGGATCGAGCAGACGCCGTAGGTGCACGACGGGGTGCCGACGCCGTTGTACGAGGCCGGGCAGACGAGACCGCGCTGCAGGGCGAGCAGAGCTTCGTCAGGACGAGGAGGGAGGAGAGGTCGGGAGGAGAAGGCGAGCGCCGACGCACCTTACCGCAGTTGTACGGGTCGAACTGGAACGGAGGAGGGACGCCGCCGTTGCCATTGCCGTTGTTGTTCCCCGAGTTGCCGTTGCCATTGCCGTTGCCGCCGTTGCCGTTGCCGTTCCCGCCGCCCGAGTTGCCGTTGCCGTTGCCATTCCCCGAGTTACCATTGCCGTTGCCGTTGCCCGAGTTGTTGTTACCGTTACCGTTGCCCGAGTTGCCGTTGCCGTTACCGTTGCCGCGGCCGTTGCCCTGCGAGTGGCCGAAGGCAGAGTTGCCCTGGCGCTTGGCGAGGTTGGCCTGCTCGGCGGCGTCGGGCAGCGCACGGACCTTGACGATGCGGGCCTCGCGAGCGTCGTAGGCTGTCGAGCGGGTCGGGTACAGGCGTCAGCGAGGTGCACGAGCGAGTGGAGGGAGGGAGAGAGCGGGAGGAAGGCGACGCACGGACGGCGCTCGCAATCGCGAGGCTCAGGAGAGCGGCGATGAAGAAGGTGAGGGAGAGCTTGACCATGTTGAGCGTGAGTACGGTGAGGGAGAGAGGATCGAGGGGGTAGGCGAGGGAGGGTGAGGTGAGGTCGGTAGGGAAGAGAAGGAGGAGCAGGTCGGCGCCGAGCTGCAGGACGGACGACGACCCTGAGCCTGTGTGTGCGGCGTGAGAAGCATCCTGCGATGGAGAGTGCTGTGCCCGACAGGATTTCGGGGCCTTGTGCGAGCGTTGCGACCTTCGACGCCGGCCGGCAGGGTCGAAAGAATCCGAGCCTTGACTAGCTCGACGCGGAGAAGCGATCGAGGCTTAGCCGAGAGGCGCAAGCGCGAGCGTCGGACAGAATCGGGCACAGGTGCCGAAGGAAAGGAAGCGATTGCGGTCGACGCTGAATGGCTCCAGCTGGCGTCCAAGTCGACCGCGGCGGGAAGGTGAAGGTCGAGAGGGAGCCACCGCTGACGACCGTCGGCGCAGCGAGATTGAGGGGAGACGAGCGCAAGCCAATACACGGTTCGCTCAGCGACGAGGCTTGAGCGTGCGAGCGTTGGTCGATGCCGCGCCAGCTCTGCCTGCGGAGCTGTCGGGCAAGCGCGCTGCGGAGCTCGAGGAGGACTCGAGCGCCCGTCGCACCGTGAAGGCGCCGCCAAGAGGGTCGCCGGAGGAAGTCGACGAGCTGAGAGTCGAACGTGCAGGCGGCTCGCGGTCGGCGAGGTCGGAGGAGAGGGGTGGGCGACCATCGCCGTGCGCGAACGAGTCGAGGAGGACGCAGGGTCGAGCCGCAGGGCGCGGGAAGACGGCGACACGCTACGGCGAGGACGCGCTCTTGCTTAGGGCACGTCCGCAGCCGGAGCTTCTCCATCCGCTCGCGGCATGCGGGGAGGCGACCGCAGCCCTTGAGCGGGGTGCGAGGGAAGGTGCGGAGGTGGGAAGAGCGCGTTCGCGCGGCGAGCTGGCGAGGAGCTGTGGGCCGCTGCGGTTGACCAGGTCGCCGGGCTTGCTGCTGCAGCACGTGCAAGAGCAGCAGAGGTCGTGGTCGAAGCAGGAGGACGAGCCGGCTCCGCTCGGCGACGACGAGGCGGCCGGCGAAGGTGCCGCCCTCGCCCAGCGTCTAGCCTTGCTGCAGACAGTGCGGCCTGCTCTACCTGCTACAGCCTCTGCGCACGTCCGACTCGCGCTCGCCGCCTCGCCGTCGTCGTCCGCCGTCCTCATCTCCCCGAGTCGTCATCCCTCTCGCCGCTCCTCAAGCAACCAGGTGCGTCCCAAGCGCTGCAGGCCTACGCAGGGGCGGCTTGCGCGAGTGCTGCAGGGCGGTCTAGCTGACATGGACCCCCCTTGCCCTCGCAGCCGTCGACCTCACCTCGGCCGTCGTCCCCGCTCAGCTCCCGACTACCCGACCCTCGCTCTCGCCCACGCCCTCGCTCAGTCCAGCCATGGCCAGCACGCAGAAGCGCCTCATCCTCCTCGGCGCCACCGGCGAGACCGGCCGTCAAGCCCTCGCCGCCGCGCTCGCCGACACTCGCGTCGAGACCGTGCGCACCTTTGGCCGCACCGCCCCTTCCGTCCCGGCCAACGACAAGCTCCGCCACGAGTCGCTCGACTTTGAGGCCCTCCTGAACGAGGGCGCGGCGGGCGGGCCCGAGACGACCAAGCTGCGCGAGGCCGACGCCGACGCCGTCCTGATCACCCTCGGCACGACGCGCGCCAACGCCGGCAGCGCAGAGCGCTTCGAGCGCATCGACCGCGAGTACGTCCTCGCGGCGGCAAAGGCGGCGCGCAAGGAGGGCAAGGAGCAGGCCGTCGTCTACGTCTCGGTGCGTCCCTTTCCTCGCCGACCTTGCGCTCGACCTCTTTACCCCGTCGGCATGCTCTGATACGCGTCCTTTGCTCCTGCACGCAGTCTATCAGCGCCAACTCGTCGTCCTGGGCCCCTTACTCGAGGAGCAAGGGCCTGACAGAGGAGGGCTTGGCGAGCCTCGGCTACTCGCGCGCCGTGATCTGCAGGCCAGGCGTCTTGCTCGTCCCGGGCGGGCGAGGCGAGCGGCGCATCCCAGAGAAGGTGGCTGTGTACGTCGATTCCTCCCTGCGTCGTCGCCGACCCTCTCTCTCTCTCTCTTTCGCTTCTCTCCCTCGTTGCCGGCTGACTCTCCCTCTCCCTCTCCTTCCTTCCCCCCTGTCCCTCTCTCACACCGTCATCGACATCGTCTCGCACGCCGTCTCGCAGCGCGCTCGTCCCTCGGGTCCCCTTCTTCGGCTCGTCCTACTCGATCTCGACGGTCACCCTCGGCCGCGCCCTCGTCAGCGCCTGCGTCTCGACGGCACCTCTCGGCAAGCAGGAGACGCTCGCCGGTCACCCTGCGTCGGTCCTCGACAACAACGAGGCGCGCAAGCTCGGCGAGTCGGCGGCCTGATCTGTTCGTCCTCGCCTTTCTCTCTCTTGCTCGTCGACGGCGCTCCTCCCTGCGCCGCCCGACTTTTTCCCTCCTGTAGCGTTTGTAATCTCATCTCGAGCACGTCAGCGGCGACGAGCTGCGCGGTTCGCGCGAGCGCGGCGAGGAGAGTTCCGTGGAGACGGCGTGCAGAAGGCCTCAGCGGAGGCGGTGCCAAGCAGACGCCGAAAGGCCAAGGAAGGCGGGGCCGAGATCGGCGCCGCCGGTCCGTCCGCCGCACGTGCCGGCCGGCCGGAAAGGCGCGTGCGCCGCGGCCCGCTCAGCTCTCGCCGCACGGTTCGCGTTTCGCTGGGTGCAGCTACACCTCGCTTCTGAGTGCAAGGAGCTCGATGGAGAGCGCCGGAGAGAGCGAGAGTGCTAAGCAGGGAAGGTGCGACCGTGCCGGATTCGAGATTTGCGCCGTTCTTGGCGAGGGCGACGAGTCTTGGTTGGCGCCGTCATGCAGCTCCGCTCACGCTCGACGGGCAAGACGCTCGGCCTCGCTGCCTGCAGTCCCTGGGCTTGGCAGATAGGCATGCCCCCACGGCAAGCCAGCCTCGCTCGCCGTTCGCGCGCGACGGCCGGCAAGGTTCTCCTCCTCGTCCTCGCTCATCGCGCACCAGCTCTAGCACCACACCAGAGCTCCAGCACGCACCCAGAGCTACTACTACAGCAACACAGCACCCTATCCCCACCACCACCGCCCCACCAGCAGCCGCACTTCTCGCCCCTCGCATGCCTCCCTCCGCCTCGAACGGCAAAGCTCCCGCCGACAATGAGAAGCTGAGCCCGAGCATGTCGGGCCAGACGGCGACCGAGACGTTCTGGTTCGCCCTCAAGGCCAAGGAGGTCGCCGCGCGCGTCGAGACGTCGCTCGACGACGGCCTCTCCAAGTCCGAGGCCGACTCGCGCCTCAAGCGCGACGGCCCGAACGAGCTCCAGGGCGGTGGAGGCGTCTCGCCGTGGAAGATCCTGTTCGGCCAAGTCTGCAGTGCGTCCCAGTTCAGCTCTCGCCGTCGCCGCAGGCGCAGAAACTGACCCCGCCGGCCCGCCCGACCCCCTCCTCCTCCTCCTCGACCTGCTCCTCCTCTTCTACGTGCAGATGCGATGGTTCTCGTGTTAGTAGTGTGCGCTGTAGTTTCGCTAGGTGCGTCCTGCAGCGTTCCCAGGTCGGTAGGAGCACTCGCCGTTGTCGTCGTGCTGACCTTCCTTCTCCTCGTCGCGCAGCCATCAAGTCCTGGATCGAGGGCGGCGTCATCCTCGCGGTCATCGCCATCAACGTCGGTGTGGGCTTCTATCAAGAGCTCGGTGTGTTTGGTCCCTGTGCACGCAGCGGAAGCTCGAGCTGACGCCGACCTCGCCTCGCCCGCAGGCAGCGCCAAGACGATGGACTCGCTCCGCTCGCTCGCCTCGCCCAACGCCCATGTCGTCCGCGACTCCAAGATCGTCACGGTCCCCTCGCCGACGGTCGTCGTCGGCGACATCGTCGAGGTCAAGACCGGCGACACGATCCCGGCCGACCTGCGCCTCTTCGAGACCGTCAACGTGCGTCCCCTTCTCCTCCCCACCTGCAGTTTGGGAGCGCTCCTAACGCTCTCTCTCGCGCACGCAGTTCGAGACCGACGAGGCGCTCCTCACCGGCGAGTCGCTCCCCGTCGCCAAGGACGCCGAGGCGAGCTGGGACGACGAGGCCAAGGGCGGCAGCTTCGACCCGCGCGAGGTTGGTGTTGGCGGTGCGCCTCGACCTCTTCTTCCTCTCTACGCCATCTTCGTGACTCGAGCTGACGCCCCGAGCCTCCTGCAGACCGCATCACGATGGCCTACTCGTCGAGCACCGTCACCAAGGGCCGCGCCAAGGGCGTCGTCGTCGCGACCGGGATGAACACGTCCATCGGCGCCATCGCCGAGTCGCTCCGCGGCGGCGACTCGAAGGTTCGCAAGGTTCGTCGCAACGAGGACGGCAAGGCGCCGTGGCACCGTTACCCGGCCGCTTGGGCCCTCACGACCTGGGACATCATCGGCCAGTTCCTCGGCACCAACGTCGGCACGCCCCTTCAGCGCACCCTCTCGTGGCTCGCCATCTCGCTCTTCGGCATCGGCTGCGTCTTCGCGCTCTTCTGCTTCGCCGCCAACGACTTCCAGGGCAAGAACGAGATCATCCTGTGCGTCCTTCCCTCTTCGGCTTCCTCCCTCACGAGCTCTCCTGCTGACTCCTCTCTACCCTCATCTCGCAGCTACGCCATCGCGACCGCCCTCTCGATGATCCCGGCCTCGCTCGTCGTCGTCCTCACCATCACGCTCGCCGGCGGCACCAAGGCCATGGTCCAGCGCAACGTCATCGTCCGCAAGCTCGACTCGCTCGAGGCGCTCGGCGCCGTCACCGACATCTGCTCCGACAAGACCGGCACGCTCACGCAGGGTGCGTCTCGCCCCCTCCCTGTCGTTCTCGACCAGCATGAAGCTGACCTTCTCAAACTCGCTCGCAGGCAAGATGGTCGTGCGCGCCGCCTGGCTCCCCGCTCGTGGCACCATCTACGTCGGCGAGTCGCCCGAGCCGTTCAACCCGACCATCGCCGAGCTCTCGCACTCGCCCATCTCGCCCGCCGACTCGGCTGCCGCCGCCGACGCCAAGAAGTCCGACAACGAGACGACCGAGGCCGCCGAGGCGTCGCAGGAGCCCAAGAAGCAGTCACGCCCGCAGCCCAAGGGCCCGTCTGACCTCCTCAAGGACGGCGGCGAGCCGCTGTCGACGTTCCTCAACGTCGCGAGCATGTGCAGCACGGCCAAGGTCTTCAAGAAGGAGGGCGAGGGCTGGACCGCCCGCGGCGACCCGACCGAGTGCGCCATCCAGACGCTCGCGCACCGCTTCGACTGGGGTCGTGAGCGCTGGGTCGAGGGTGACTCGCCCGACTGGCGTGCGTCCTAGCTCTCCCTTCCTCGACCCGACCCGCTGGAGTCTTCTCAGCTGACTCTTCCTCTCTCTCGCGCGCAGACCTCATGTACGAGGCGCCCTTCGACAGCGACGTCAAGCGCATGAGCACTCTCTACGTCCGCAAGAGCGACGAGTGCGTCCTCTCTCTCTCCTCCGCGCTCGAGCCCCGTCCGACCCGAAGCTGACCTTCTCCAACTTGCCCGACTCGCAGGAAGCAGTTCGTCTTCATGAAGGGCGCCGTCGAGCGCCTCATCGAGGTGTGCGACACGATCGAGACGGCCGACGGCCCCAAGCCGATCGACGACAGGACGCAGGAGGAGATCTTCGCCAACGTCGAGGCGCTCGCCGAGCAGGGCCTTCGCGTCCTCGCCCTCGCCGCCAAGCCGTTCGCCGGCCCGTCGACCTCGAACGGCGACTACGACCGCACCGAGCTCGAGAAGGGCATGACCCTGTTCGGCCTCGTCGGCCTGTACGACCCGCCTCGCCCCGAGACCAAGGGGGCCGTGCGCCAGTGCCACGGCGCCGGCGTCCAGGTCCACATGCTCACGGGCGACCACGCCGCGACCGCTCGCGCCATCGCCCTCCAGGTCGGCATCCTCCCGCGCCAGGTCAACACGATGAGCAAGGAGACCATCGACGCCATGGTCATGACGGCCGCCCAGTTCGACCGCCTCTCGGACGACCAGGTCGACGAGCTTCCGATGCTCCCCCTCGTCATTGCGCGCTGCGCACCGCACACCAAGGTCCGCATGGTCGAGGCGCTTCACCGTCGCAAGGCGTTCGTCGCGATGACCGGTGACGGCGGTGCGTCCTCTCCCTCTCTCCCTCTCTCTCTCTCTTCCTGCGCCGCCTCGACCCGACGCTGACGCCTCTCCTTCCTCCCTCGCTCGCAGTCAACGACTCTCCCTCGCTCAAGCGCTCGGACGTCGGCATCGCCATGGGCCAGAACGGCTCGGACGTCGCCAAGGACGCTTCGGACATCGTCCTCGCCGACGACAACTTCGCCTCGATCCTCGCCGCCGTCGAGGAGGGCCGTCGCATGTTCACCAACATCCAGAAGTTCGTCCTGCACCTGCTCGCCGGCAACGTCATGCAGGCGCTCGTCCTCCTCATCGGCCTCGCCTTCAAGGACGACGACAACCTCTCGGTCTTCCCCCTCGCGCCGGTCGAGATCCTGTGGGTCATCATGATCACGTCGTCGTTCCCGGCCATGGGCCTCGGCGCCGAGAAGGCCGACCCGGACATCCTCACGCGCAAGCCGCACAACCTCAAGATGGGCGTCTTTGCTCCCGAGGTCCTCCTCGACATCCTCGTGTACGGCATCATCGGCGCCGCCGTCGACATCGGCACGTTCGCCATCATCGTCTTCGGCTTCGGCGACGGCAACCTCGGCCGCGACTCGAACAACAACATCAACGGCGACCCGGGCTCGGAGCTCGTCTTCAGGGCTCGTTCGGCGACTTGGGCGACGATGGTCTTCTGCCTCTTGTGGCTCGCCTTCGAGATGATGGACCTTCGACGCTCGTTCTTCCACATGGGCCGCCCGGGCACCGAGAAGCGGTGCGTCCACGTCTTCCTCCCTCCCACTCCTCCTCCTTCCTTCTCGTCCTCAACGGCGACTGACTCGCCTTCCTGTACCACAGCCCGTACACGCAGTGGATGCACGACGTCTGGGGCAACCAGTTCCTCTTCTGGAGCGTCGTCGTCGGCTTCCTCATCACCTTCCCGTCCGTCCAGCTCTTCCTCCTCCTCCTCGACGTTCCCTGGCTGACCCTGGACCTTCCCGCGCAGCCTCGTCTATATCCCAGTTATCAATACGACGGTGCTAAAGCACGCGCCGATCACGCAAGTCTCCTCTTTACGGTACAGCACCATCGATGAACCTACTGACCCCCTCCTCGCCTCCTCGCCCCCTCGCCTCTCTCCTCCTCTTCCCGCACGCGTAGGTGGCAGTGGGCAGTTTCCTTCGTCGCTTTCGCAATTTTCGTCGCAGGAGTCGAGGCTTGGAAGCTGGGGAAGCGCGTGTTCTTCCGCCGACGCGCCGCCTCGAAGGGAGAAGAGGAGGACGGGTTTGGAGGAATTTTTGAGGCATGGAAAACGATGGGCGCGGGCGACACGAAGGACCCTGGTCAGATGGCTTGAGGTGGGGCGGTCCAGTCCTCGTCGGTTTGAGTACTTTGCACATAGACCTCTTTGCACCGCACGTTCTTCTCTCTCTTCCGCTCGCGCGCGCCTCTCGTGCAGACAAGCGAGCCCACACAGTCTGCTGCGGCGAGAGAGTGGCGACTGGGAGCGTCCTCACTGGAGCAATGTGGCTTCGACGAGGCGAAAGCAACTTGGGAAGGTTGCGCACGGCCCGCTCTTCGAGAGCGGCTCTGCTCTCGTGAGGCTCGGTCGTCCGAGCACGTGCAGGAGGTCTCCTTCGGCGAGCGCAAGATAGACAGATCGCTGTGAGCCTGAAGTGCGAGAGGCAGGGAGCGTGATCCTTTGCGAAGCAAGAGGGAGCAGAGCCAATGTCGAGCGTTTGGAGCGCTCGTCACCGGCGCTCGACGGCAGACTCTACCATTGTTTCGAGAGCACTTCGAAGAGCTCGTGCAAGCCCGGAAGGCCCGCCAAACGCCGGTCCCAGCGAGCTACGAAGGTCAAGCCGGCACAGCGCAGAGAGGCGCACGGACCGCTCCCCGCAGACCTTCTCCCGCTCTTGAAGACGGGGAGAACGTGCTGACCGAGCTGTGACGACAAGCCCCTCGCAGGAAGTCGGCAGAAGGATCAGCAGGGACGGCGGAGGAGAAGAGCAAGTGCGCCCTCCGCGAGGTTCGAGCGGCCGAGGCGCAGCAAAGACTCGCGGATTGACCTGCGAGGCCGACGACGAGAGCGAATGACGCTGCACCGGAAAGCGTCGCTGACGAGACGCTGACGAGCTCGACGAAGCACGCCGGTCGCCCGTGAGCGCGTGCGAGTGCGTAGAAAGCTGCGGAGCGGCCGACCTCTTGCGCGAGGGGAGGATCAGCAAGGGATCGTCGCGCTTACCAGGCCAATTCAAGA
>Ga0308170_10000921_pt1 | contig 31550 bp, 22 predicted proteins | sample PhyBR2_2_FD_202136 | JGI IMG/M metagenome (GOLD analysis project Ga0308170, IMG submission 202136) | Phyllosphere microbial communities from UC Gill Tract Community Farm, Albany, California, United States - DLSLSB.R2 | ecosystem: Host-associated > Plants > Phyllosphere > Unclassified | place...
TTCTGGAATTGTAAAAATGCATCACTGCCATTATCAGAACAGCACATATTAGCAATAAAATGACTAGATAAGCAAATGTACAAGGATCTAGACCTAATATGTACCCGTTTATCTCTGCATCTGATTGATTGTTGTGCTCTTGTAGGGATGTTAAATTATTTAATTCACAAGTAGGTTTACTAGGTACTGTAAGATTTGTACTTGTCGTATTATCTTGCATAGGAATATCTGCAATTATTGTTCCATTTAATGGTATACTACTGTTGCTATGTGAAAATGAACTTGTCCCTGCAGCAGCAGAACTTATAAAATTCAACATGCTAGTATAACTACAACATGCCGCCTTCCCTAGCTTTGCTGTTATAAATCCTTCTCCTGTTTTATATTTTAGAATTTTAACCATTAGGTATATTTTTGTAATTCTTTTTTATAAAAATTTTTTTATTTTTGTATAACTATTTTATTTGATTGTTTTTTAACATTTTTTAGATAGATCATCATTTTTGGAAAATATAATTTTAGTTTTTGACAATTTATCAGTTCTTTTTTCTAGCAACTCTTGATTTTTTCTTCTATGGTATTATATTTTATTTTAGAGTTTATTTCTAGAATTTTGAGGAGAAAAATTTTGATAGAGTTTTTTTGAATGATTTTAGGGAAAATAGTTTACTACAGTCAGCAACGACGTAAAGTTTAGCAATTTAAGATTCAATTTTATCTACAAAATGACATATTTGCAGATCCACATTTCTTAAGATTATTTATGTGACTTTTTCTTGTTAGATTTAACATCTAAGAATTAAATCTAAAATTTTGCAAATAAGACTTTTTTATAAGCAGAAAAATTTTAGTAAACTTAGAATTAAAAAAAAAAGCACTCTTGAAAGTCAGTTCAAAGGGAGCACTTACAAAAGAGTGATTAGTGTTTGTATCTCTAAGAATTGTTGTAAACTACTTGCACCAATGGTTTCTCATTAAAAATCAGAGTTTTGATTTGTAAAAATGTCAATTCATATTGTGCATTCAAAACTAATAACAAAAGATACTTTATTTTCGAATCTATATATTTTTACCATCCTCATAAGTGATTACCTGCATGTTGCTCCTAAACTATTATAGAATATCATGCTAACAAAGCGTTTTTCTTTCTATTAGCTTCTAAAAGCTTAAAAGTAGACTAAGGACCTCTACTTCAGCAATTTTAGAAGCTAATAAAACAAATAAATAATTTGTGCATTATTCAAATTCTCTAACTTTATCAACAATATTTTTTACTAAAATTCTTCAATCAATTTATTTAAGCTGGCGGATAGAAACAACCAAACATTACAGCATATATAATTCCATAAATCGAGAAGAATCCAATAAATATTTTGCAAGAAGATGAATTGAAGTGCTTTTGAGATAAAAGAGCAGATGACCAGTAGATGAAAGGATTATAAGATATAAATCTCATTGCTATGTTCCAATGAATAAAGAAAACAAGAACAAAAACTTGGAAAGCAAGAATAAGACTGAGCTTTAAAACACTGTTTTTAGGATCAGCTGAAAAAGGATCAGATAAAAAAGACTTTCTGAGAAGCTTGGAAAGTACTATGTGTTTTAGCAGCAATAGTCTCTGGACTTTGGTTACAATCTTGTCTTTTTTATCAGTAACTGAATGAAATTTATTATTCCTGTCTTTTTCGTCATTTTTAGAGCAACAAATATTTAGTTTTTCTTTACTTTTTTCTTGATCTTTCAAATGCTTATGAAAGTCTCTGGTATTTTTGCCATATTTGTCGTCTTCAGAATCTCCTAGAGTATATTTACTTTTTAGACTATTTTCATTCAGGCTAAGATGATCTGTATAAAACACTTGCAAAATAAATATAGAAAAGAGGATAATAGGCAATCCAATGATTATGTTAGGAGTGTTATTTGGAGTTAAGAACTTAAGAAATCCCTGGTTAAAGTAGTGCTTCTGAACATAAGAATAGGGAACGAACAGCTTGAAGGAGCATTTGGCTTTCCAGATTAGAAGCAGCGAATGTAATTGAAATAGACAAAGTGGCAAGAGTACAATAGGAAAGTAGAGTGTTTTCAAGAACAATATGAAAACTATGCCGTTTGATCTCAAGAGGCATGAAAGTGAGAACAAAATGCTGGACTTCAGCATTCTGTTATTTACAGCATAAAAAAAGCCAATAAGGAAAACTAAGGCAAAGAGTGACTCACAATATAAGGATGAATAGATAATTGAAGCCGGATTGAAGATATAAAACAGGCATGAAATGATTGATGTTCTTCTTGAGAAATATTGGATTGATGTTTTATATAAGATTAGCACTGAAATGATAAAGGAAATATTGTTTATAAAAATGCCTGTGACAAGACAGTCGTAGAAATTAAGTAAATTTGAGATCAGTGGCAGTAGGGGAAAAAACGGAAGAAGATGCTCTGCAGTGTAGCCGTTTTCTGCAATATTGTAAAAATGCACAGAGTCCCAAGAATTCAAGAAATTGAATGGAGATTTTGTTTCGTAGATCTGTGTGCTCTTGTCAAAGGGCTGGTGCTGAAGCGAGCTGTATTTTGCTATCAGTAAAAATGCTATCCTGGAAATTGCAGCCGTGGCAGCCAATTTTAGATAGTCTTTTGCCAAGTCTGATTTCATCAGGGCCTTCTTGTTTGCATAAAATATAGAATTGAATCAGAGAATAGTTAAGCAGCAAGTTAAAGCTAAGTAAAAAGAATGAGCATAGTACTGAATACAGTGTCAAAAGACTATTTTGTTTGGAATTTGACAGATTTTATCTTTTGCTGCATTACAAGTTTTTAAATAAATCTTTAAATGCGTAAAATGGCATTTTTTATTTTGCTTTACCAATGTTTATTCTAATTTAGCCATAAGCATTAAATTAATGGTTAAGACCTGCTTCAAACTTTATTATTTTAAATAAACAGATTGTTTTCAAGCCCATGCTTCTTATTTATATTCTTGCTATTCTTGCAGACGCTACAACAGAGACCAGGATGTACGAAGCAGGGTCTCTTTTGCCTCCTTTTGTTGCACTAAATGGTGTTTCTGAGAGCTTTCTCTTTGAGGGGCAGTATCTCTTGAAAACAAGATCCCGATCGGATGTTGTCCAGCTAGGATACAATAGCAGAAATAGCACAGGCTTGCTCAAGACAAAAGAGCCAATAAAGGTCAAAGATTTCAGCTTTTCTATCGACTTTTCTCTGAACTTTGTCTCACAAGGAGGTAAAAATGCAGGTTTTGGATTTTGGCTCATTCAAAATCCTCAAAACATAAAGGGCTTCTATGGCAATTCTCCAAATTTCAAGGGCATCGGTGTAGTGATAGACATTGAAGGAGGAACACCCTATATTAGGTTTATTGACAGCAGTGCCTCTAAGCATCAGTCCAAGGCGCTGAGAAGCGAAGCAAAGGCGCTGAACTTGAAGTTTGAGAGAAAAGACAAGAAGATCTTGGTTAAGTTTGAGGAGTATGACAAAGAGCACGTTTTGTTTAGCGGCGAAGTTAAGATTCCGAAAGAACTGTATTTTGCTGTCACATCCTTCTCGGGCAAGTCTGAGGCATTTATCAGCATTAATCGTATTGTTGCAAATAAAATCTTAACAATGAACAAAAAGATTTACGTGAAAGGAGGAAAAAGGAAGCTCAGTTCAGTGGTCCTGGTTCTTGGGTCTGTCACAATCCTGGGACTGGTCTATTATTTGTATTCTAAGGCTCCGAAAGAGATGGCTTATAAAAATTAAACTTAAGGTGCTGGCTTGAATTTTATTTTGTAAATATTGGACTTTTATGCATTGATTGAATGTTTTTTTAGCTTTTAGATGGAAATTGGCTCAATAATCTGTTTAATTTTTTTTAAATATCAAAATCTTACAAACATTTCTGAACTTATTGCTGATTTGCTAAAATTTTTACTGCTGATTTCCTGAAAAGTATTGTATATTGCTGGGCTTTAAAGAAATATTGTACTGTTGATTGTTCTTGATATTGCTTCAAGCAAGGCATTTGAATGAAACGTTTGAAACAGAGATTTAAGGACACGAATTTATGAAACTAAATGGAACAGCAAAACTCTAAGAAAAAAGCAGATCTCTCGAAAAGCAACGACAAACTAGAAGAATGCCAAAAACACAAGACACAGGCTGACGGCAAGCCTGAAAGATCAGGCAGAAGACATTGTAAACTAGAGAAGTGCAAATGCAGAAATCAATCGTGCTGCTCAAAACATTGTGAAGCTGCAAAATATCACTGCAACAAAGATGGGTGTAAGTGCAAGCAGGACAAATGCTGTGATCGTCATTGTAGATCTGAGGACAATCACTGCAAAGAGCTGAACTGTAATTGTGAGAGGCAGAAATGTTGCAGCGAGCATTGTGGAATGGCAAAGTGCCAAGAAACGCCTTCTAGAAAGATTTTCTACGATTCTTTGGTTGATAATGAAAAAGAATATTTAAAAAAGATATTGCTTTCTAAGGTTTACAATGAATCAATGAATACAAGGTTTCAGTTTTTCAAATGGATTTCCGCACAGTTCGAAGCCATAAAGATATTTCCAGTGTCATCCACTTTGACAGAAAGCCTGTGTTTTTTGGCTGAAAAGGCCAATACGAAGTTTTTGTTCTCCAATCCTTCGAATCAGGAAAAAGTTCAGGAGTATCTCAAAAAATTTTCTGATCAAACTAGGATTGATTACGTTTCTTCTGAGTTTGACATTTTTTCATTAGCAGAGGCAGCAAAACTTTATATAAAAGAAAAAGTGCTATTTTTTGATCAGGCTATATTAGAGAAAATGTCTTCTCTTTACAGCGGAAACGCAAGCCAGCACGATAAAAATTTTGTTTTGGAGAGATTGCCGTTTATCATGCAGAACAGAAACACTTTCAAGATTCTAAAAGAGATCGTGGCCAGAAATACTAAGAATTCGAGGGACAATGAAGCTGCAGCAAAAAACACTATAAATGTCTGGTCCAATGTCATACTCACAGATGCTAAGGTCAAGCAGCACAGCAGAGCGATCCTGAATGATTTGCTGGCACAGGACTATGATTATTTTTCATTAAGTTTCTACGAATAAATTGGCATTCAACCAGATACCTGAAATTTCTTGCTAAAAGTTGGCTATATTAGCCTTTCTTTATAAAATCCTTAGATAATCCATATTGTCGCTAATATTAACTCTAAATTAGGCTTTTCTTACAAACTTATTTAACAGGATGCTTTAAATACAACTATTTTGCAAATAAAAACGTCCGAGACGGGACTCGAACCCGCAGTCTCAGCTTTAGGAGAGCTACGCCTTACCATTAGGCCACTCGGACTAAGTTGGCATTTTGTTTGCTCTATGTCCTGCCTGCATAATTAACTTTTTGATTTTGAGATTGACAGAAATATTAAAACTGAAGCGAAGTCATGACTAAGGGATATTTATTTAACGATGTTATTTTACTCTAAATGACTCTATTGCCACTTTTAAGAATGCAATGATCAATTTGTTATGGTAAGCTGCAAACGAATATTTTGAGGCTGGCTTGCTAATTTATTGTTATTGCACACAAAAGCTTGCTATCTTCTCAAAGCTTGCAATCCTAAAGATCTTTTAGCTATTCAATACAAAAAGCATTCTATTATTTTCATCTGTTGCATATTTTATTATTTTACCATTCTAAAATAGATTAATTACTGCTCTAAACCTCCTTCAGTCATTATAATTTGTTCGATTTGCCCAACACCCTTCATGACAGATTCACATCCTCCAAAAGACTTAATTGTGTCCAATACGAAGGACTTTACGCTTAAAAATAACCAGAAGGTGCTAGATGGGATCAAGGAATTTGTTGTGAATGAAAAGATGAACAGGCTATTTCTCAATAGTGTCGACAGCTTATTGACTAAGGTGCTGTCTGATTATGCAAAAAAGATTTCCACCAGAGGCTTTACAGCAGTAGATTCCAAAGAGATAAAAAACATAGTTGACTGCTTCAGAGCGTCTGTTTGCATAAATTTTAAATCTTACAAAAATATTTATGAAGGAGAAGTTACAGAAATAAGAATTTCCAAGGACGAGACTGGCGAGGTAACTGGAATTGAAATGACTCTCAAGACATGCAAAATGAGCAAGGCTCTCAAGCTAACCAAGTACCTGTATGACATTGTAAGAAATATCAGCATTGGCGATGTTGTTTACATTGAACCTAGCTTAGGAATTCTGAAAAGAATAGGAAGGAGCGAAAATAGACTGGATGAGCATGACTTAGAAGGAGACAAGTATGTGCAAGTTTCTAAGGGCCCAGTGCATACATCCAAAGAGCATGAAGTGGAGATTAGTTTGTACGATGTAGATTTTGCCTATAATGGGTACAATGAAGATATAACATTCTTTACGAGAAAGCATGTGGATGAGATTGTGAGCGAGTACTTGGCCTCAGGCATAATTCAATTCAAAGCTTCTTGTTTGTTCATTGAGAACTGTCATCTGCTTGCCCCTTCTCAGCTTTCAAATCTTTTTAAGGCTTCTGAGTATTCGCCAAGCGTAAAGCTTATCTTAGCAGGTTCAGGTGAAGACACCGCATATTCTGATGCCTTCGGCAGTTTTTTTGTTCTGAACGTACGACCAGAAGATCCATCAGAGATTCTTAAAAACATGTGCCCCAAGCTTGAGGATGAGCCATTGAGAGAGGCTGTATTTTCTGTTTTAACTAGAGGGAATTATCAGCTAATTTTGTCGATTCTAAGCATAACAAGCACCCCATCTGAATTTTTGGAGATTTTTGATCTGCAAAATGTCTGAAGTTAATTAAAATTTGCTAAAATTTTGTCGTGTAAACAGATATGTTTAATTTTGATATTAAAAATTGCTGTAAGATACTTGATTGAGAGTCTAGATGTTTCAGAAATTGTTAGCATTATAAATTTGGTAATCTATAATGCAATGTGAACAGCAAATACTCATTCAAACATACGCTTTTCACTTTGGAGTTTCTGGTTGTTTTTATTGTAAAATATGGCAGATAAAGCGATAATTGCTATAAAATTGAAGAATTTTTGAAACGAAAAATTATCAGCCCTATGAAAAGCAATACTTTAGAGAACGACATAAAAATCTTGGAAAAGAATCTTGTCACTAAAAAGGAGTGGAAATACAATGGTGAAATAAAGGCAAGTGCTCGCCCAGTGAATTCGCTTGTAAAAGCAGATGTTGAGTTTGAAACTAACGTAATAAATATTCCCATAACAAAAGAGGAGAACAGCAGCATTTTTAAGCACATAGCACAGCGGTTTAAGGAAAAGACATTTGACAACTATGATTTTGCCACGCCTGAGGGAAAAGTAGAGGAAGAAACTTACGACTTAGAATTTGTGGAGAACAATAAGGAGATATTCGAATTGTATGATAAAATAGAAAGATCAATCAAAAATATGGCAGACTATGGCAGCAACTAAGAGAGCTCTATTGTTTAATTCAGGAAATGGGAGTTGTTGATTTAAGAATGGGTTTCTCAACACCACAGAAAATACTTGTTTCTTGCTGGTAAATTGGCATTGTCCAATTAACAAAACCAGAGATTTTCAGCAAAATAAAAATTTACAAAATCTTTTTACAAACCTAAAAGCTATTTCTTCTTAAAAAACGTTTCTTTCTTCTTCTCAATGTAAGCCATTCCCTCAGCACCACTGAGCATACTAAGCTTACTCCCATACACATCTATCATCTCATCCTCCTCGCTTTTCTCCCGGCTGTCTAGGTCTTCATCGGAAACCATCAAAATACTAGCAAGAAGCTCTTTCTGCTGGCTTTTGTTCTTGTAAACCCTATTCTCTCTGCTGTATACTTCTGGAACACTGGTAATGATATTAAAAGAATATCCTTGGTCAATGAGGAACTGCTGTCTTTTTGCAGAATAAGCCATCTCCTCGGTATCCTTACTGACCAGCGAATAAAAGTACACCTTGAAGTTGGGATCATTTCTCTTTTTAGCACGAAGTACCCTGCCAAGGCGCTGTGCCTCCTGTCTTCTGCTGCCAAAATGGCTGGAAATCTGAATTAAGCAGGTAGCCTCTGGCAAATCAATAGAAGTGTCGCCTACCTTGCTCAGAAAAATAGTATTTATTTGCGGATTAGTTTGGAACTGTTTTAAAATTCGCATTCTTTCGGTCTGGCCAGTTGGACCGTAAATGTATGGCTTGCCCAACTTTATTGCATATTCTTTTAAAGCCAAAACACTATCACTGAACACTATAATTTTGTCACCACGCTTCTCGTGCTTTTCGATCAAATACTCGCATATTTGGAATTTAGTAGGATTCATGATGCTCAGTATACGCTTTCTCCTCGACGATTGAATTAGGTATTCTCTGTAAAACTCAGCAGTCATGTCGCACCATACCTCTGCGCCTTCCACCTTGGCAATATGTCCTTGGATGCTCAAATCCTGCCAGTCTGCCTCATACAGCTTAGGCCCAATCAAAAAGTTTAAATCCTCGATTTTGTCGTCTTCTCTGACCAAGGTTGCCGTCAGCCCAAGCTTGCAGTGGTGAGAGATGGCCGAGACTGTCTTTCTGAACATCTGTGCTGGGACCACATGGACCTCATCCAAAATTAGCATTCCCCACTCATGCTTGTGTACCAATTCCATTATTTTCTGCGCTTCGTGAGAACGCTTACCTGAATAAGACATCATCGAGTATGTTGTGATTAGAATGCCTGACTCTGTCTTGAACCATTCTTTTTTGTCAGAAGTAAACCTTGCCAGGCTATCTGGGGAGATGGTGCTGAAGCCCAAGGTCGATTGCCTCCACTGCTCGACAGATACGGCCGAGGTACACATTACAAGCGCAGACTTCTTAACTGTGCTTATTGCTGTGATTCCGACCAGAGTTTTTCCAGAGCCGCAGGGAAGAACAATTATTCCACTTCTGGCCCTCCCATTTCCAAACATCTTGTTCAGACATATCTCCTGGTATGACCTTATCTGTGAGGTAGGTCTCAAGTCTATTTCCAGGGCAGGAAGCTTTGCATCATCTTTGAAGTCATATTCCTCTATCAGAGGATAGTCCATTTCTATACATCTTTTCTTCACCTCTTCTACGTTCCCGATCTCTATGAGATAGTCCTTTGAATTTTTACCTATCACATTCTTGGCGAAAATAGGATCATTCAGCAGCAAGGCGTAAATATCGTGGTTAATGGCTTCAACATAGAATTTGGTGTGGGCACGGACCAGCTTTACCTTTCCGTAGCTAAGAGTGCAGTCTGTGATGAAGTCTCTGACACCTTTGGGAATGATGTTCTTCGAAAACTTTTTTAATGTTACCAGAATGTGGTCTGTCGTGAGTCCGACAGATGCTGCAGCATATAGCGAATAGGCAGTAATCTGGTATTCATGTATTCGTGATGGTCGCGAGACTGGTTCTGCTATGGCTATGAGAAAGTCTATGGCTTTTTTAGAACATTTCTGGAATGTCTCCAGAATTACCAATGCATCGTAGTTCACCCATATTGGGCATCCTTCATAGTCTTCTTTCATCACTAGCTCTTCGTACGCAAACTGGTATTTTGTTGCCTTTTTTGGGATGTAAACCTCCTCCATGGGGTTCCCAGAAGAGGCGCAGTTTATGCAAATTTGATCTGACTTTTATAGCATAAATGAAACCCGAAGCACAATGAAGATTATGCATTAAAACTTGACTTTTACTATTTTTAACAATTTAATAATCTTGTTGGTTCTTTTTGAATTGCTGAACACAAATTAAAAGCTTTACTTTTCTGCGAATAAACCAGATAAGACTGCAATCTTTGAAAACAATTACAGGCAGAGAAGCCGTCACTGGAAAACTTGGAAATTACAGCGAGGTTTAAATGGCTTGAAGCAAATATGCCTTTGTTTAAAGCATTCTTTTTGTCTTTTTAAATATTCTTAGGCTTCGGGATGTGATCGGCACATCCTTTTCAATAAATAATATGCTTCCTGGATTAGAGCACTTCCCCATGTAATCAGGAGCACTCCAAACAGTCAAACATAGCCCTTCAAAATCAAACTTATAACCTTCGATTGCCAGCTGATGCGATCTTATTATCATCTCAATGTTGTTGAATATCAGAAACTGCTTAAGAATGTCTATCCCGAACAAAAACCCGCTCCCCCTAGGATTTGGTGCAAACCCTGGCTTGTAGTACGGATCACTCCAGATTATATCATTGATTATCGAATCCTCTGTGATCTTTTCAAATCTGTCTACTCTTTCCAACTTATTTTTTGTAACTCTGGGAGATATTCCTCCGTGGATGCATAAATATCTGTTTTCTATTATGCATCCCAGATTGAAGTATGGAAACACGTCATTTATCATGTTCCACACCCTGGGATTGCCGTATTTCAGCATAACTTCATCGTAGAACCCATATGTCTTGTTGATTGCCCTTTGCTCATGGTTTCCCCTGATGAGTGTTATGTTTCCAGGATAGGCTATTTTATAGAGCAAAAGCAATACTATGCATTCCAGGGAATTTTCGCCTCTGTCGACATAGTCCCCTTGGAACACATAAGAATTGGCTCCTGGGCTTCCGTATGTCTTAAATATGTAGAGAAGATCGGAGAACTGTCCATGGATGTCGCCCACAACAAATGTGTCCCCGGATATGCTTCTGATGTTGGGCTCTAAGATCATAATGTCACAGATTCTGTCACAAACCACCATTATTTCCTTCTCTGTTAGCAGCTCGTAGTTCATAACTCTGTCTATGTATTGGTCTATGCATTTGCTCGTAAGTTTGTTCATGCTATATTATGGGAGTCGCAATGCATAATTTGTTATCATTGCGACGAAGACATTTTTATGCTATTTGTAGAAATAGCTGAGAAATACTGTTCAGCCCGGGAATGAGTCTGCCATGAGTTTATTCTATTACTTCATACGAAATACTTAAGAAAATAAAATAGTAAATGTCTTAAATAATATTCTTTATCTTAATTATTCGTTAAGAAGCCTCAGTATTTCGTCTTCTTCCTTCTCATCAGTAAATCCCCCTTTATCGTATATTTTGTAGCATCTGTCCAGCCCTATAGATATTATTTTGTTACAGATTCTTATTGCATCCATAACATCTGCCTGGTGATCGTACAAAATCTTACCATTCTCGTAGACTGATCTGCCAGCCGAAAACAGGGTTTCGTCGAAGATGCTTCTTATCCATCCCTTCCCGGAATAGAGCACTTCTTCACCTCTTCTCATTGTTCCGTCCGCTGATCCTGTAATACCGTTTCTGATAGCTAAAATGTTTGTCTCGTGGCCTGTCTTCTCTTCTGATTCATACCTATTTGTATATGCTGCCAGCATGCCTGTTCCTAGCCCAAACCACAGCTTTCCATCATGTTTGTCCATGCAGAGCACCTTGTATGGTGTTCTGATCTCTTCCAAAATGCTTAAATTTTTGTCTAAAACGAATACGTATTTGTCCACCGATACAAAAAGTCGCTCGTTATACACTTTTATGCACTTTATTGGGTCAATTCCTAGCTTCTTTTTGCTATTTATGCTGTTTATGCATCCATCCCATGTCCCATAAAAAATCTCTCCGTTAAGAAAAGCTATGGAAGAGACTGGTGCAGACGTAGTTATTAGCCTTACAGGTATTGTGAATGGATATTTGGCCAGGTGTATTACGCCACCAGCGTCTCCAAGATACAAATTCTCCCCTAGAACCTCCATGCACAATAGTTTGTTGGAAATTGGAATGCTTTTTAGCATAAATGGGATTAGGAATTAGTTTATGCAAATCAAGAAAAATAATAAAAAGAATGGCAATCGAGCGGAAGCTACGCCAACAGGACAGAACAATTATAAATGCTATTTTTATTGTTAGATACTATTAAATTGCACATGTTTCAATATCTTTGGCTTTCTTATAGAAAGCTTTTTGAATGTTTTTGCTACAAAAAGTTCTGTCGATAGCCAGATTTGTGCCTGCATCAAACCGTAACAGATGCTGAAGTATAAAGGAAAAAGTATTGCTCATAATTTAGCAATGCTAGTTTTAAGCACTTTGCATGAAATATAAAAGAAAAAACTGCCGAATAAAAAATTTATGCAATTTTTTGAAATTTTCTGGACACCCAATGATTCTCTGTTTTAAATGTGGGATAGAAATAGAACCAAGTGCCAAAAACATGTGTCTCAGATGCTTAAACAACAACACAGATCTTACGAAGGACATAAAAGCGTCCATGCTAATTGAAACATGCAGGGGATGCGAAAGATACTTTGTTCCACCAAAAGGGTGGAAGTCCTTTTCGTGGGGCTCGCAGGATCTTCTTATTCATCTCCTTTCGCGAAATAAGTCTATAAAAAAACTGAATATCGTGGACTCGAACTTCATCTATACTGAGGAGCATTCCAAAAGAATGAACGTTGAGATTTGCATTATTGAAGACGGTATTGAACAGAAATGCGTCCTGAACTACATTATCAGAAACATGCAGTGCCCAGACTGCATGAGAGTCGAGTCCCAGCAATATTGGAAGGCAATAGTGCAGCTACGGCAGAAGCCGCACCACAAGAGGACATTTTTGTATTTAGAACAGCTGATATTGAAACACAAGGCACATGCAGACACATCAAATATAAAAGAGAGAAAAGACGGAATAGACTTTTACTATCTGAACAGAAACGATGCTGTGAAGATGGTGGAGTTTCTTAGCAGCTATTGTGGGACAAGAGTGATAAATTCGTCCCGACTTATCAGCGAGGATGATGCCAACAACACAGCAAACAAGAAGTTTACCTTTTCTGTGGAAATTCTGCCGTTTTGCCAGGATGACCTAGTTGCCATAGGCAAGAAGAATAAACTTGGTCTTGGAGAATTTGTCCTGGTTTCCAAGGTGCGATCGACTGTAACAGTGATGGATCCAAAAACACTCAAAACCCAGAAGATTCACTCTAAGGAATACTTCTGCAATGAAGGCAAGTATAAAATTATTCAGAGATCAAATGAGCTGAAAAAGTTCAAAGTTATATTTTCTAAGATGCTTGATAAAAATTTTACAGAGGTGACAATCACCAACGATGATATTAACTTCCATGAGGTCATTACGCATTTGAAGGTTAAAAGTGACGATATTGTGGCTGGGTATGTGCTTGAAGACCTTAATCTTGTTGAAGACATTGCTTTAGGCTCAAGTGTTTTGCTTGTCCGTGTTTGCAATCCTATAAAAAGATCCTTTACTCTCAAATCTGACAAGGAAATGAATGATGAGTTGCTTTATTTTATAGAGGATATAGCCACTGACAAAGAAATGCTAAATAACTTTTGCGTATTCAATGACAAGGAAGAATTGATCAATGATTTGGAAACTATGTGCTTCAAGTAAACTCAGTTTTAACAAATTAAATAAATTAAGCTATTTTTTGATCTCTTCTCATTACATTTTTTCGAAAAAATTTTGTTCTAAAAAATGGAGATCTCTAATTTATCATCTGCAAAGATAAAATTGTCAATACGAGATCTGTTTATCCATTAACATAAGTTACTTGTGTTACTCCTCATTTATATTCTTGTTTCAGGATTGATCTTACCAATTGTCTTAACTAACAGACAATATTAAAATAGATATAAGACAATAATAAAAATATCAAAATAGACAAATATGACTGAATTTATTGGAAATGCCTAGCAATAGGAACAGCATCAGAAGTTAAGAGTATGGATTAAAAACGAATGTTTTTCCTGAATTTCGTTACTCTAATTTATTCTTTAAGCACTGAAGATTCCAATGAATTTATAAATTTCTCGTCAAAAACAACCTCCTTCAGACACTTCTCCCATTCAAATGGGTCAAAAAATAGAATCTTCTTTCTCTTATTATCCACAGTCTTCAGGTCATCAAAAAAGACAAATCCGTCGAGCATTCTGCTGAAGTAGTATCCCTTGAGAATAAGCTCGTTGTAAGCCTGTACTTGTAGCTCAGACTCTATTAATGCATAAAATATAAAAAAAAGGGTTTCTTCATGCAAGGCTTTGATATTTACATTATTAAAAGTAAATGTTGTGTAGCATTCTGGGAGAAGCCGAGAAATCTTTGACTTCGACTTTTTCTGTTTGTTGTAGCTATCCTCAGATATCTTTTCTGCTATCTTTTCCAGCTCCTTAAGAGACGGAAGCCTCTTATCTTCACAGTCCCGCAGAAATTTCAGCTCTTCGCTCAGTTCTCTCATTTTTGGGACTTTTATGCAAATTTAAAGTTGAGTCATTCAAATGACTGAATGCAGCTTTTGAGGCAAATGTCATGAGTGCCTATAACACTCAGAACACAAATAAAAGAGTTGAAGGAGAAGCATATCACTGACCATCTAATATAGCTTGTTATGGATAAACAAAATTTGATTCAAACAGCAAATATTGATCGATGAAATGCAAGCTTGGCAATAAAATGTGTGTTCTCTTCAGAATACTGTTTAATCAGTCAGTACAGTCGTAAAAAGAAGTCTATATAAATCATTCTGCTAGAAGACAATAACTCATTTAGTATAGCTTCTACAAGCTGTATAAACATAACATTTAAAAAGAGAATGCATTAACAATGATTTCTAGAAAAGATCCCATGAATGTCTCCTTTAAAATGATCTTTGCCAGAATTATCTTAATAACTATTTTAACAAGAATGTCCTGTTTAACAATGTTTTTAGACTGTTCAAAGAGAGCTTATCAAGGTTATAAATTTGATCTTAGAGAAAACTAAGGCTAACAAAGAATACCATCGGTAGAAAACAATTTTATTATTCCTCATCATCCTCTTCTTTGTTGGATGCCTCATAGCTTGGTATTTTATAGGGAAGGATTCTGTCAATTTTATTGTATTCCCTAGTCAAAGCTGTCTTATATTTAGAACTGACAGATTTGAAAATATCCAGGTTTAGCACATCACCAATAGAAGTAATGTCATCTTTAAGAAGATCAGATGTGACAATCAAATCAATGCAGTCTGCAATCTGTCCTGCTTCAAGAAGCTTTACAAATTTCCTGTACAAGAAGTCGGCTATGTACAATCTAAACTCATTTTTTGTTGATTTGACCCTGAAATGAGAGGATATTGCCTTCAAAAGCCTTGCATTTTTGCCCATTTTTGAGTTTTGCCCCAGAAACATGGGAAAATCCAGCCTTTTTTGCAATGTTTTCTGGTTCAAGGGATAGACTGTGCTGAAAAAAGCATGGTATGGCATAAGTGACCATTCCTGCTCAGATCCGTGTATTCTTGCATCTAACAAGTCAGAAAAACTTATAGAATCTGCTGACAAAACCAGATCCTTCAAGCTTCTGAAGGCACATTTTATGTAGTTTTCCTGCACAAACAACGGCATCAGACTGTAGTCTTCAAAGTAAAGATTGACCTTGTCACCTATGCTTCTTCGCTGGAAAAGCTCGGCTGCAACCTCAAATACACCTTTCAGCACATTCTTCTTAACTAGGCTTTTGCCTAGTTCTATCATGCTCATCTTTTCCATCGTTGTTATTGACTGTATTGTGTTGATAATGTACCTCAGATCTCCATTGGAATTCAAAATAATCTCATTTACAACACCATCCGTGAGCGACTTATTTTCCTTATCTAAAATATACTTTATCCGAGGCAGGATCATACGGGAATCCAGCTTTCTGCAGTGAAGATCTAGGCAATGGTAGGCCAACGTCCGCATTTTGGGATGTGTTTTGTCATTGCAGATGCATACAATAGGAATTTTGGTTCTCTTTATTAAATTAACCAGTTCTGGTATTCCTCCACGGTCGCTTGTCATTCCATCCACTTCATCCATTATCAATGCCTTTCCTTGCAGTCCAGTCTTGGAGAAGATTTCAGAATTGTTCAGAACCTTGGAAACATGATCATTTATGCTTTTCTTGGATCTGAAATCGCTTGCATTAAACTCGATGGGTGTTATTCCGTTTAGCTTGCAAATTAACAGCACTGCACTGGTTTTTCCCACTCCTGGCGACCCACTGACCAGGGCTGCTTTTTTGTCACTTTTTCCCTTTAAAAAATCATCAAGTTGCTCAAAAACAGCCTTGTTTCCTACCAAGTCGTCCAAAGTCTTGGGCCTGTATTTCTCAGCCCAAGATTCGCTTGTGTGCTTAGATCCTCCGTTGTCCTGCTCCTTGTTCAAAGTTTGAGCTGATTCTTTGCTTGCTGCAACTCTGATCTCCTCTTCCATCTTGGGCTTGTGCTTCTCCAGCAATCCTTTGAACTCGTCTTCGTCTAATATTTTAATATTCAGTTCTTCGGCCTTCTTCATTTTCGACGGCCCAGGCTCGCGCCCTGCAACCAGGTGTGTTGTCTTAGAGGAGACTGCCGTTGTTGTTCTGGCACCTAGCATCAATACCATGCTCTTTGCGGCATCCCTGTCCATATCCATCTCACCAGTAAAAACAAAAACATATCCTTTTAGTGGTTCCATTTGAGGAATAAAAAAAAGGGCCAAATACAAAAGACATGAGTTTTTTTGACGTTTTTCTGATGATGAAAGCACATGCTCTTGAAACAACAAAATATTGAAGATTTTAATTTTCGACAAAATTACAACTAACATTTTTTTATTGATTTTAGAAATTATGCATCTGACAGATGTCCTAAGTTGATCTTTTCTGCTACTCGAAGATTAGTTTAATTGAATTTTACAAATTGTAAAAAGGAAATGAAAAATTTTGTAAAATTAACATTTTAAGGGGTTTTTATTAAATAAAGAGAATATCGTTATTTTTGTGCTCATTTCGTTTTTTATTAAACTACAACAACTAACATATTTTATAAGTTAAGAGTATTTACTGATACTTCTAAATTTCACTCGGCATTCTGATATTAAAACTCAAAATTCTGATATTTAAAACTTAATATTCTGATATTGAAAAATAAATTAAGAATGCTATTCTCCTTTAACAAGCATTGGGTTTTAAAACAAGTCATTTGATGGTAACCACAAAAAAGTCCACTTTTATGGTTATCAATTTTTGAAATATTTTATCTGATTAATAAAATTTAAATACTCGAATGAAAATATGATTGGACTCCTTTTTTTTGATTGGTCACATTTTCTATAAATACTAAATCTCCATAGCATGGGTATGTATAGACCACTGAATGACAGTGAGATTATCAATCCCTACGACTCAAACGGAAATTACACCGATGAGGGAAGGCAACTCTTTAAAAAGGGCTCAAGCATTCTACAAAGTAAGAAAAAGCTGGGTGTTGTCATCCTGAGCGGGGGAGAAGGAACAAGGCTTGGGATATCATATCCAAAGGGGCTATTCGAGGTTGAGGGTGCCACACTTTTTGAGTGGCATCTGAAGAGACTGCAAGCGCTGAAGGAGCAGTACGGCACAAGCATATACTTGTTTATAATGACAAGTGAATCAACGCATAAACAAGTGAAAGATTTCTTTGGATCAAGATCTTTCAACTTTATAGAGAAGATAGATTTGTTCAAGCAGAACAGCATAGAAGCTTTGGACATTCAGAGCAGAGAGAAGCTATATAGAAACGGAAAGGTTGTCAGGAATCCTGTTGGAAACGGCGACTTTTTCGAGGCCATCCAAAAATCTAAGTACATGAACGAGGTAGAGGTGTTTAACGTTATCTCAGTGGATAATGTTATGGCGAATATCCTAGATGAAGTCTTTGTTGGGGCATACTACGCGAACAACTTTGAGGTTCTGAGCAAAGCTGTCAGGGCGCTGCCCAAGGAAAGTGTTGGGGCTTTCTTCAAGGACGGGAACTGCATAAGCATAGAAGAATACAGCGAACCAAAAAATAGAGGGCAGGGCACAGATGTTTTTGGAAACATCTGCAACCATTTGTTTTCTTTAGAGTTTGTGAGAAGGATGGGAAACCAAAGCCTTCCTTTGCACGAGGCTCACAAGAAAATCCAGTATACCGACAAGGACGGAAACCTAATCAAACCAAAGGAGCCCAACGGCATAAAAAGAGAGAAGTTTATCTTCGATTCTTTTGCACACACAACCAGAAATGGGGTGATCTGTGTTCCTAGGCATCTTGAATTCTCACCACTGAAGAACTCACTGGAAAGCGTTTGCGACAATTCAAAGACCTGCTCTGACTCTGTCAAGAAGTTTAGAATTAAGTCCAAGATGATTGAGCCAGCTCATTAAACTAATTTTAAAAAACAGTTTATTCTCAAAAAAAGATTTTGTTTTTTATCAAATCCTGTATTCTGCAGCTAAGCTTGGATGCGAACATGTCATTAAAAATGCATGTACTCCAAGCAATATTTTTGGTTTGCTCCAAAATTTTGATAGGTCAGATCTGAAGCTTCATGCAATCAGACGAATCAGATATTTGGCCTTAAAGTTAATAAAAACGACAAGTTAATCTCAGATACTGGCAAGTATTTGATAAAAGACTCTCAAATTGTTGAAATTCCATACTTCAGAGTTCATAAAAAGTATGATCATCTAAAAAATAGGAATGAATTAGAGACTAAACATGAAATATACAGACTTTATAATATACAGGAGAATGACGGCTTCTGTTCACTTAGGCATTTTTTTAATTTATGTCTCAAATTAATCTTTTAATTTTTAATAATTAATTTTTAATTAATTATTAAAAAAATTATAACGGTACCAAAAATGTTGATATATGTCGGCTATGGACTATTGTATTTTACATATTACACATTTGCTTGTCTTTTCTGGATTGGAAGACCAATTGTAGTAACATTATGCAACTTCGTATGTAATTGCGGTTGCGGAATTTTCAATTATGCTGTGTCCTTATTTTATGCACTGACTGAATTGGTAAGCAGCATAGCGCTTGCTATCAAAGGCTTCTTGGTAATTGGCAGCAACTTTATCACGGACTTTTTGGTAGTTGGTAGCAACTTAATCACGGGTTTTTTTAATTTTTGTTGGTTTGTGATTGAGTCTGTCTTGACAGCCTTCCCTAGTGTTTTGTCCTCGATTTTATATACTTGCATTGACTACTATGTATTGTTTGTTCGCTGTTGTTTTGACAATTTAGAAGTTGTTCTAATATTTGTCAAGGATTATATAATCTTAGAACTTTATGATGAGATTTGTATCTTAGCAGCATACCTGAAGTCGACTACTCTTACAATTTTGAGATTTGCAACTTTTGGATGCATTGATAAAGAAGGCTGGCTTTGGAGCATGCTTGGCGGTGAAAAGCCTGACATTTTCTCAATTTTGACCCTGAACCCAATCTCTGTGACTTTCTTTGTTGCTTTAGGACTACTCTTTGCACTTTCGATTGCACGTTACAAATATCCAAAACTCTTTAAGGTGCTAAAATCTACTTGTGCTGCTGTCGCCTTCTCGTTGTTTATTAAATTAAACATGCTTATAGGAAGAAGAAATACAACTTTATTGACTGTATTTATTAGATTATTTTCCTTACAGCCTTTAAATTCAGAACAGACTGCAATAGTTTTGCTTGCTATTCTGCTCATTCCGTTCGCCATCCTGTCTTTGAGTGAGAGCCCCTCCTTCACCAATTTATTTATATGGCTGGTTATTATAAGTTTTGATGCTTTGCTTTCAAAAGACTTTTTTATTCTAACCGTGGAACATATAGATGAGTCTTGGAATATAGGATTTTTTTCTGGCAATAACAGTTTTAATGTTTTAATGTATGTCTGCACTGCTTTTTTCCACTTCTACATTTTGATCTTTGCATTCCAAATCATCGTGAAAAGCTGTAAAATTCTGTTTCAGAAGAAGAAGGTTCAATCTTTATAGATTCCATATTTTTTCAAAAATAATTTTTAGCTTGTTTTGAAATGTATAAGCACAGGTCAAAGACAAATTAATTGATTTGATACAGAATACTTTACATTAGAAGGTATAGATTATTAAATTGAAGAATATTCATCTTTTTTATCTTCAATTTTACGTTATAATTTTTATTTTACAAATTTTTGAGAAAAGCTAAATGTTAATTTTACTTCCTGATATCTCTTAAATTTTTGACTATAAGAAAAGCAAAATATCTCTTAATCATGACTTCGTTTTACTAGAAATAACACAGCATTTTTAATTGTCAAATTTCAATGGTTATTTAATTACATTGACTAAATACAATAATTTCTAACCACTGAGCTTTGATAGTCATAATTTGGCTTTGGAAACAGACCGATCCTCATGAATCAAAATTACCTGTGTAATATCACAAACTAAATTCATCCCGTGTGAATATATTTTCCCGTAAACTGTGCGGGTGCTGCCATTCCTAAGGCTTACCCTGCCTTTAAAAACAAACCGATTTGTCTTTGAAATGTCATAATCAGTGAACTGGATTGAATGATCGATCGAAGAAAAATCTAGCTTGCCCAAGTCTTCGTCAGGAGCAGCTAAAAGAACAACAAATATGTCCGAAAGAAAGGCCAATAAGCCCTCATTGTTTTGATCTCTGGATCCTTTCATGTCAAAAGAGAAACAAACTTGGTTCTCTGATGCTGGACAATCTTCTTTATTAAACAAATAGCCTATGTTGTACTTAGTTTGAAGAGGTTCTATAAAATTTAAAAAGCTTTTTTTGCATTCAATTTTTTGATAAAAAGGACAATTTCGAGAAATTAAACTGCATGAATCTTGGCTTTCAGATTCCAGAGCATTTTGTAGACAGACATTCTCTATCAAAGGATTTTCTAAGGCATCGGCTGGTTGCGCATCGACCTTAGTTAGAATTGTCATAGTCTCGGCACAGACCTCTCGGTCTCCATTTATAAACCTGCTTCTGATGAACAATGTTCTTCTTCCCTTCCCAAAATGTTTGCAAACAACTGATGTTAAGCTTCCCTGTTGTTTCAGAATGGGAATGAAAAAATTTGTATGATAAGAGACAATTTTCATTTTTCCCCCGTTTTTTTCAAAATTAGGGTCCAAACTGTAAGCATATTTTATTGCTGCTGAGATAGACCTCTTCATTATAGCTCCCCCATACATTTTTTCTCCCAGGAACTCATTGGTCTCAATCTGCAGAACTTCTGCTGTAACCATAATCTTCAAACAATATATAATGTACCCAAGTCTCATTCGCACAAGGGAAAGTTTTTCATTTTAATATTTAAAAATTTTTAATAAAAAACATTCTTATAAAGTTCTTTTGTAAATAATGCATAATAATTTGGCAAATAATTTTACTTGGTCTTCATTGGGTTTATTTTGGTAAACAGAGCCCAAGAAATGAGCATTTTGTTTGAGCTTAGTTTATTTATGGACTAAAATGATAAAAATGTAAATATTGCAATAAATTTTATCAGGTAAAATAAACATGATCAGATTTTTGAATTAAAATAAACAACCGGATCTTGCATTATGAATAGGATTTGATTATCTAAAAAACATACAAAACAAATTGCAGACTTTGGACTAGAAAGCTAAGAAGCATTTAGAATGCAAACTTTTGATACAAAATCTGAGACCAAGATTGAAAGTTAAAAAGGACTGTTTTTTTGCAAACAAAACAAATGTTATGTGCTTTGACATTTGCATTGAATGCAATCTGTTAAAAAGAAAGATCAATTGCTCTTGTGCGCGCTAAGATCAATTTACAGCTAAAAACTTTTAATATTCGAAATTGTGAGGATAGCAACCAAAAGTCAACTTTAAGCAGCAACAATTTGATGTGATGAAAATTTAAGCTCCTTTGCCAGATTATATTTTGGACTTCGTATGCTTTTTTTTTAGTTTCACGAGATAAGTTTTTGCCAATCTTTTATAGCATAAGACGATGTAGGTCAACTAGATTGCCAAACATGCAGCGCTGTAAATTTGCTGTTAGTTGGGAATGTCTCCTAATTAGCGAAACAACTATGCAGCACTATCAGAATTTTGGCTTTTAACCTACCAATCTTTCTTTAACCTCAAAAAATTATCCTAATAACCTCTGCAGACTTCATCTTTTGATCGACAAACCAATTCAAAATACTAAATTAAAACAAAAAATTTTGACATTTTGTATTGATTAATGGAGAAGATAGCTTAAATTAGACTATAAAGATCACAAGTCTTTAGTCATTTAATTAAAACTTGACACAAGACATGTTATTTGTGAAAAAACTTAAAGATTCATATGCTTCCTTATGCCAGAAGATCGGATTTTTTGATTCTTGACAATAAGTTTGAGCTTATTATTTGCATAATCCACGGGATATTCACCATAGTTAGAACCTTTGTCCATTCTCTAGGCCTGATTATGTGCCATCAGTTACCTTTCCAATCAGAAACAAGGATCCGCATATTGGAATGCCTGCTGTTGCTAAAGGCCTTAGACTTTGCGCAGTTCTACATAGCCGTAAAGACTGTTATTAAAATATATGATCCTAGCTATAGGCTATCGCTTTTTATGATCCTCAACACGTGCTTTCTTTCCTCTTTTACTTTTTATAAACTACACCAAAGACTGGATCGAAGAATTGATACCTGGGTTGTGTCTCCAATTACATACATAATTGAGGGCTGTCTTTTAATTGTCTATAAGTTTGTCAGGTCTAAAGAGCTATTTCTACGAATTTTCAGAATATTAGGTCTTAATAAAAGATTGACAAAAGCCTACTACTATCGCAGGAAGCTTTCGTTGTTCGTTGAGCTAGACTTTATATACAACTCTGTCAACCTATATATGGTGTCTACCTTTCATGATGTCAAAACACCCAATCTAGAGGTTTTGTATGGAGTTTTATCTTTTGTCTCTAACGTTCTTACGACAATAAACATCTCCAAGGAAGACATGACACAGAGAGTCACATCGATAATTTTAAGTTCATTAGGTCTGTTGGTCTCTTTTATAATGTTGGTTTGTAAGCTTATCTCGTACTTTGACAAGTCTGATCCTTTCAACAACTGGATGATGATATGCATAAATATTGACCTACTGGTATTTAATGTTGGGATTCTCCATTACAGCATCAGAGACTATTTTCATTTTGGCTCAGGCCTAAAAACATACAATCTCTCGTCCTATAAAATAAAATTGTAAAAAACAAGGTCCTGAATAATTTTATTTGCTAAAATTTTATCGTAATTTAACATTTTGTATTAGTAAGATTCTGAATAATTTTATCTTAATATTACAGTTTGTAATAAGATACTCTCACAAATGTAGTATTGCCAGATAATGAAGATAGCCTAGTGAAAAGTATTTAACGTTGCTATTTGTGAGAATATACTTTATCACAATTTAAAGCTGCTAGCCTTTATCTTTTGATAGACTTCTGTGTCTTACAGATTGCTTGAGTGCTCAATTTATAAAATCAGATATACTCAAAGTTCTAATTTACTTTAAATATTGCAATCCTTAAAAATTCCCCATGAATTCAGAAGACAGCCATTTTCTGCCTGCAGACAATCTCTTGAAAATCACAAATAAGAAAATGGACAATGAAGTAATAAGGAACACACAAAGCTACGCCGAAAAGGTCATTACAGATATTATAAACAGGTCTGCTCTTCTGTCTAGGCATGTGGACAAAGACGTCATTGAGCCAACGGAGATTTCAATAGTGGTCGAAAAAGACTTTGATTTTTCTTTTGGGCTGAGGAACATCTTTGAAGAGACCAATCAGCCTACGGGCGAGCACATCGAAAGAATGGCAGAAATAAGCAAACAGCGATGAACAAGTTTAGTAAAGAGTCTTTATTGAGTAAAAATGCTATAAAACATTCTTTTTTCTATGCTAGCATACATTCTGTTATCCATTACATATTCTTAACATTTAATATGTTTAGTAGAACATTTAATATGTTTAGTACAACTAATCAGGTATTTTAAGTAACTTTTATATGATAGAGATTATGAATGCTATTTGTGAGTCTGGGCATTTGCTTTTACAAACTTCAGAGCTAAAATAATTTACTGAAGACATTTGCAAGCCCAATGGCAGAACATTTTAATGTAGAAGCACACTATGAATCAAAAATAAAGAAAGGATCCATTAAAGACCAAGGATCTGTTCTACGTTTTACGAGAATGCCATTTGAGCCAAAAAAGAAAGAAATCCAGAAGGGACTGAGAAAAATTGCAACCGAAAGATTCAAATACTCTGACTTTGAAGACATAAACAAGCTACACCTAGAATATTTGCAAGAGTTAAGGGGTGGACTTTCTTCTAGTGCATTTATGGACATTCTTTATAAAGCGGAGCTGACTGGTGCTAAAATAGAAATTGCTGGACGAACAGGATTTGTTTTGGAGGAGAGAAAAAACTCGCTTTTTGTGATTTTTCCAGGCAATTTGGTGAAGATTTACCCAAAAAAGCTTTGGGACTTTAGCTTAGAATTCGAAGGAATCAAATATTTATTCTTTTCAGAGGCACTGAAGAAAGGCAGATTTCTGAAAATTTGAGAGAGAGGCCTGTGCTTTGTTCTTAACCACGAAAAATCAGATCAACAAGCCATTTGCATTAAACATTCACTTTTAAGCTAGATTTTGTTTGTCAAAGACCAATCACTCTGTTTTTTGCTAAATTGTATCCTTACAAGACACTTTGTAATAAAAGAGACAAAAATCAAGGGAAAGATCAAATGCCAAGCTGTTATGGTCTGTATGTTTTGCAAAAAGTAATTTATTTAGACGTTTGAGCCTGTTTACTAAATAATTAGATATTCTTTGCTCAGAATGTTTTCTGTAATACTCATATGAATGCATTTTCACAAGATACTAAATCTTCCTGCAGCAACAAGGGCATGGAAGAAATTAAAGAAACACTGGGAAAGCTTTCTGCAAAATTTGATAACTCAAGCTTCAAAGGTACTCTTACAGAGCTCAATGATCAAATGAAGAAAATGGACTTTGAGCATTCAAAATCCAAAGAAGCGCTTCTTGACTGCATTGCCCAGCTGACAAGGAAAAACAAACAATTGGAATCGGAGATAGAGAGGCTTCAAATGCTCCAAAACAGAAATACCAGTGCGTTTTCCAAGAAAAACAACGAGAGACTCAAGCTTTCCCGCAGAATTATCGAGCTTGAGCAGGAGAACGAAGACATGGAAACAAGATTGAACAGGAAAGAGAATAATCTGACAGTAATTGAAGGCAAAATCAAAGAAATGAGCTATCCTTCCTCAGACGAGCTTTATTATGAAATAGTAAAGGGCTTTGGAGTGGAATTTGTTGAGAAAAATGGCAGCACATATGCTAGAATAAAAAATAGGAGCAAAAATGATATTTTTATGATTGAGTGTGATCCAAATGATCTTCCAGGCACTTGCAATAAAATTTGGTCAAGCATGAAATGAAAGATATAAGATGACTTTTGCTATCTGGGGAGATGTTGTTATTAAATGCATTTTTAAGCTCAAATATTATTTCAATCTGTAAATTAAAATATTGATTATTTGATCTGATTTCAGAAAAATCTGAAATGTGCAAATAAAGCATTACATTTCTCAATGTTTCAATAATTGGTACTATTAAAGGAGAACTGAATGATACATAATGAAAAGACAATTGTCTCCAAGAATTATATTAATTAATATTAAATTAAAAACGTTTTTTTCGTTTTTTTTTAATTTAAAGTGTTCTTTTTTCCTAATAAATAATTGTAAAATGAATGTGGATTCTGGCTAGTTGAATAATGCTATCACATTTATTTCTTGAAACCAATTTTTCTCGTTTCATTTCCAAATACTTTTTATTATTTTAATTTAGGCCCCTTTAAAATGACGGGAGAATTCTACGCAGAAAATGAAGTTGCTAGTTCTAATATCTTTAAGGAGGCATACGAGAAGAAGAGGCCAGTTTCGGACTTCTTCGCCTTCCAAAACTTTGTTATTCCCAAAAACATAGACGAAGCTTTCGAGCGAGGAAAGGCCAACTTTGGCAATTTCCTCTTTTACTATCTTGCTCTTCTGGGAATGTTTAACTTGTTCGTTGTTTTTTCTCACAGAATCATTCTTATTCCAATTCTTATTTCTGGATGCATTTACTATGCTTCTGTGAACAAGCTGACTTACAGAGACGTCCAAATAAAGCCTCCATATGCAATATACGGCATAATCGGGGTGAATCTTATTCTTATACTATTTTTTTCAAAGATTGCTTATGCCTATGTGTATGTTGTGGCTTTTTCTGCCATTTCTGGAGTTTTTATTGCTCTCCATGCTTCACTTTCATTAGTTTCTGAAGACACACCAGTTGAAAATATTTAGCTGTGTTTTTCTATGATTTTCAGGTTATATTGAATAAAAACGTCTTTTTCAGGTATTATTGAACAAAAACATTTTTTTACAGTTTCTTTGGGTAAAAAGGGCTTTTATGATGATTTATCATAATGCAAGTAACAAAATAACACTGATAAGCTTGTATCTGTTTGGGACATTTTATTTAATCTATCAGGAGCATTGTCTTGTTTATATTATCAATTTTTTATAGTTGATAAACAATTTTGACAGGATTGTTTTCTTATGGATCTGTTTATAAATTACAGCTATGACAATCAAAAACCAATCCAACCTTATTCCTAATCTTCAATGAACAGCTGGAATAAACAGCAATCAATCAGTCCCATAGAAAGAACTATAAACACACACCATATTGCATCCTTCACAAAAATATTCAGGGTCTTCACTAGCTTGTCGATTCTTATCTCTGCTTGTGTAATACCTGGCAATTCTGTATTTATTTTGATAATTATTACGAAAGCATAAATTAAATAAAAGACAAGAAAAAACTGGCCAAATAAATACGGTTTTCTCGAGTATGGGAGTTGCTTAATGTCTTTATTGGCCTTGATCTTTTCAGTCTCAACAGAAAAAACAGCATCCACAAATAAAGGAGGGGCCAAGAAAAAATGTAAAATGTATTTATGCCACTTCTGTACTGATTCAATCTTTTCAGCCTCAGGACTGAGGGGAAATTTGTCTTCAATTAAGTTAAAAATGTAGATTATCAGCAATGTGTAATACCCGAAGCAAAAGTGGTGCAAGAAAACTTTTTTAAATACATTCTTGAAGCTGTAGCGCTGTTTGAAAATACTGTTCAGAAGAAAGAACAAAATTAAGGATGGCATTATTATGCAGCAGAACAAAAGGACAGCACAAGCCTGATACGAGTCTAAAACGTTGAATGTAAAGTCGCAAACCGCCTTTTTGAAATCTTCTAGCAAAAACTCTTCTCCAATCTGATTTCTAATAATGATTGCAATCAACGTCCAGATTGTGGCAGTTTTGAGCCTTTCCATGGGGCTAATTTTTATTTATTTATTTAGACAAAATATTTATGAATGCTGATTTTTGATGAATCTCATGCAGGGATTCTAAAGTCAGCTGGTGCCAATATTCAAATCCATAGGTAAAATTTGTTTAAAACAGCCAGCTTTGGGCTTCTTTTAGAAGAAAAAAGCAACACTATTCTCCTTTTTGTAACTTCATCAGAACTTTGATTGCATAAAAAGCGAGTAAAAATTTGCAGTGAAAAGATGAATACTAAGTTAGTCCAATTGCATAATTTTGTTCATTTTGGACAAATCTTGCAAATAAAAGACGTAGAACTTTAAAGTTGAAATATGCTACAATCCTCATGATTTAAAATGCAACTAAAACATACAATTTGAAATTTATAAAGATAAATTAATGTTGAACATTAAATAAACATTTTTCTGACTTGCGTCACTTTAATTGCGAATTGAATCAAAGATGTTTTTAATATCAAGTTTTTTATTAAAATGCACGGTAGATCAGCCTTTTTGAACCTTAAAATGCAGCTTAAAAATGTAATCTACGTAGTCTGGGAGGCTATTCAACGAATCCTCGCACATGAACATCAAAAAGTCAGGCTCATTCAAAGAATCCCCTGCAATGCAGACCTCTACATTCATTCCCATATTGTAATGAGTATTGATCTCCTCGATAATGTTGTTAAGAATGACATTCTCCTCATCCTCTGATTTTATCACACACAGCCTTCCGTTTGAATCAGTTTTAAACAGCTTGCGGACAAATTCTCTATCTACGCTTCTGGGAACATAGATAAATATAGTTTGGGAGTTTTCAAGAATATAGATATCTTCTTCATTGAGGCTGTTAACGCTGAGCCTCAGCTGCCTAGTTTCCAATAGCTTGGACTTCAGGGCATATTCAGACAATGAAAACAGCCTGGGATAGAAATATCGTAAGTTCTGCTCAACATTAAAGTTGACCAGCTTAGACTTTTCAATGGCATTCTTTTTGTAAAACGCCTGGATCAAGGCTGGCAAGCACTTTATGCTTTCAGGTAACACAAATTGTGAGTTAGAGGTGTTGTTTGAACACTTGCTTCTATAGTAGACTAAGAAACTCGTAAGAGCCTTTTCCAGATCAGATTCATCAAAGATGTGTCTCTTCACGAGTGCTGCAAAAATGGTATCGAATGAGAGATTTGAAAATACTTGGCTGGGAAGCCCTGTGGGAAACGAGTGGTTCAACAGCCTCATTTTCCTAGTGCCATCATAGTCTGTAAATTTTATTTGAAGCTGGACGTATTTGGTAGCCTTACAAATACCCGAAATTCCAAGGCCAAACGTAACAGGAATATTCCCAGTCATATGATTAAAGTGGGAAAATGTAAGATTATCGTAAAGAGTGGATCCGATAACATGGTTCTTGAAAACATTGTTGGATGCCTTCAGAACAAAGTCGACATTAAAGGCAGCCTTTACCAGTGCAATTGACTCAATATCGGCATTCAGTCTGGCGAAGTTATTCTGTGAATATTTGAAAACAGATCCAGAAGAGTAAAAAGACAGCTCATCAAAGGTGTTGTTGGGCTTTTTGGGAAGAATGTCTGCCTGGTCTATTTTGAATAAATTTATGCATGAATTTTTGACATCCGAAAGGACATCTTCATAATTTATATAAAGTGGTTGAGAGGAGAAAACAGCGATCTTCGAAGCGACAGAAAAGGCAGAAATGTGTCTCACGCAGTCGACGAACACATTACACTCCATCGTCTTTCTTTCCTTAAACTTTTTAATCTCATCAATGATCTGGGAAATCGAATGCGAATCGCTGGAATCAAACAATATTCTGGGAGAAATAAATGGAACTTCGCAAGGCATTCTTATTTTTTTAACATGCCCATTCGAGCAGCAGAATGTCATGATTCCGCCATTCATCACCAGAAATCCCACTTTTTCGTACAAAAACTGAAAGTTCTTATCTCTTGTCAGATTCTCAATGATTTCCAAAGAGCTTGCAACTAAGTTAGGAGACATCATGTCAAACATGAATATGAAAACAGGCTTGTTGACGAAATTTACCTGAGGATAGAACAGTTCAGAGGATGCTTCTTCGGCTGAGTTATTCTGTCCTGGATTTTTAAATTTTGGGCTTTCTGTAAGCGGCATCGGAAGCAGTGCTTCCAAAGAAGAAAAATGGATGTTTTCCTTGTTTTTTATCGGACTATCATTGAGCTTTTGACAGATATTGCATGTAAAAGAGCCATTGTTATTTATTGCAGTAAAACAGTTTACACAGGACCTGCAGAATTTACAATAGTCTAGCTCACTTATAAGATTGAAGACGCCCTTGTCATTAAAGGGCGTAAAGATGAGTGACAGTGGAAGACCGCAAGCCTCAAGAGTGTACTCGGATGTGGGAAAAGTATACATTGTTGATCTCATAAAGTTTGGATCAGAGTTCTTCGCTTCTGACACAATTCTTTCAGTAGTGGAGAGAAATGGAGGAGGGTTGGATGTCGAATAGCCTATAGTTTTGTTTTGATCATTATAAATTTCCTCAGGAAGATCTGGTGCTTTGATTTGCTTCCTGTTTTTCGACTGGAAGCTTTCCATTTGATGGGATAGAAACAAAACAAGTAAATTTTTCAATACCAAATTTCGTATTACAAAATATTAGCACATTTTGTTAATTTCGAGAGACAGAAATCGGTGTGATTTTGTATGCAGAAGATTGAAGCTATTGTCAAATGACTTTGAAAACAAGTAAATAGAGCTAAGTATTATAAGAAAGTAAATGAAAGAAGTAGGTTGGCAGAATGCAACATTTCTGTGTTCCATTGCCTCCAGTAATCAAAGTATGCATGAAATATTGTGTTTTAATCTTTTCAAAATTTAATTTTCTCAAGCAGCTTTTTAAGCATTTTGAAGGATTGCCAGAAACTAGGCAGCTAGAGATAAGGCTTTTTGTAATTCTCTGTTTGTAACTTTAGGAGGATCGTAGATAACTCTGTTTCACAATTTATCATGCAAGACTTGACTTTAATTTTGTATTTTTTAAAATCTAAATTTCTGTTAGATTGTTTTTATAAAACAAGGAGCTTTTGCATTTACTGATTCGTTTTCGCTTTGAATAGCTTTTCCCGCCATTTTTGCCATCCAAAAATATTTCAAGAAGGGCATGAAAAGTGACAATATCAGGGTATTTCTAGAGTCTCCCAACACCCTGGAGCCAGTTAGCGAGCTGGATATAAAAAAGAGAGATATTAGGCATCTTAGGAAAAGAAAGCCTGGGAAGGAGAAGCTTCCTCCCTATGTGCCTGTCAAAAGCATATACCTGGAAACTGATCTCTCAAAATTGACAGAAAGACAAAAGATTTTAGCCATCAAATACCAGTCGCATCAATCACAGATAAATCCACTGTTTTTGGCTGTAAATGATTTGAAGGACATGAGTTCAGTGTCTGAAACAAAACATAAAAGAGTTAAAGACATCATAAAGACTCAGCCAAAAATGCAAGGAAATAAGCGGAAGCCTGTAAAAGGACAAAAAAGAGCACCTATTGTCCTCAAAACGGGTGCTAGTAAAAATACTAAATGCAAGCAGTGTTATACTGATTCCATAGAATTGCTCAACTTTCTTGAGTGGCTGGAAGAGACGCACAAGTGCATAAAAGTCAAAGAAATAAAGGCATTGAAAGAAAGGTTGAAAGGCTGTCTCGATATTGAAGAATGCATCTGCAAGATAGAAAAGGATGTATTTTTAAAGGCCACAAAAATAGCCAATTACAAGTGTTGTCTTGATTAGCAGGTTTCTGATTACTGAGCTTAACCTTGTGAGATAAGCTTTTTATTTAAGATCTGGCAATTTTATTGCAACAAATAGTCTGCCTTAAATTATTGATTGTTATTACAACCTCATGACATTGACATATGCTAGGTTTTGCCTTCAATAAAAGTTTTATCGAGATTTACTAACTGCAAAATTATTTTAGGTTTAGTTAACTTTTAAAACTAAGTCAATTTAAATAGTCAAAAAATATGCAGACGTTTTGTTTAAGTGGAGAAACTATAAAGTTTCTTGATCTTACAGCTCGCATAAAAGTTTTAGTTATCCATTTTAAATAAATTTTGGCTTCTAGTTACATTAAAAAAGGCTAAGCTTGAATTTTTGTATTTTGAACTTTCTATTTAGCCATATACTTATTTCTGACTCGTAATTACCTAAAATATTTTAAATTTGCAGCAAAATTTTTGTAGCAAGCACAGAAAATAAGAATAATTTTATAAAATGCCAAATTCAGCTTACAATTATTTAAACACTAATTTAGAGACGTAACGTTTAAGCCTAATAAAT
>Ga0308170_10000923_pt1 | contig 31510 bp, 33 predicted proteins | sample PhyBR2_2_FD_202136 | JGI IMG/M metagenome (GOLD analysis project Ga0308170, IMG submission 202136) | Phyllosphere microbial communities from UC Gill Tract Community Farm, Albany, California, United States - DLSLSB.R2 | ecosystem: Host-associated > Plants > Phyllosphere > Unclassified | place...
CGGACAGGTGGGGATCGGCGGAAGGAACGATGAAGGCGTCGACCTGGTGGCGCGCCATCGCGGCGCGCAGCAGGGCAAGGCGTTCGGCGCGCAGGCTGGAAGTCTCAGTTGCTGGCTCAGTTGCTGGCTCAGTTGCTGGATTAGTTGCTGGATTAGTTGCTGGCATGTTGGGGATGCAGGTGTGTTGTGAATTCTCCAAGCTGCGTATGATACGCCCCTCTGCCAGGATGTGGCGCAGGCGGCACCTGCGCCAAGCCAAGAGGAACACAGCCCGCAGCATTCTGACGGATAATCGACGCTGCATTCTTTTTCTCACAATAAACCATGCAAGAACAGGACTATCACTACACCCGCGCCCGCGAACTCCTCGCCCGCGCCGAGGAACTCGTCAGCGCCGATACGGTGCAAGCCGCCGTGCGCAACGTCGCCGAGGTGCTGAACCAGCGCTTCGACACCGACGCCACCGGCGCCTTCCCGCTGGTACTGGGCGTGATGGGCGGCGCGGTGGTCTTCACCGGCCACCTGCTGCCCCAGCTGAGCTTCCCGCTCGAATTCGACTACATCCACGTGACCCGCTACGGCGACCAGGACCGCGGCGGCGAAGTCGTGTGGAAGGTGATCCCGCGCCAGAACGTGGCCGGCCGCATCATCATCGTGGTCGACGACATCCTCGACGAAGGCGAGACCCTGGCCCACGTGAAGCAGCGCCTGCTCGACATGGGCGCGGCCGAAGTGATCCTGGCCGTATTCGCCGACAAGGAACTGGGCCGCGCCAAGCCGGTGCAGGCCGATATCGTCGGACTGACCATCCCGAACAAGTTCGTGGTGGGCTTCGGGATGGATGCGCATGGTTACTGGCGTAACCTGCCGGGCCTGTGGGTGATCAAGGAAGAGGACAAGCAGGTGGAGGAAGAGCCGCCTGCGGCGTAATCGAGGTCATTCCCGCGCAGGCGGGAATCCAGGTTCGGCGATCAGTGAGAACGCATGCCACGGTTCATCGTAAACTTGGGTCCCCGCCTTCGCGGGGACGACGTTAACGGGGCAGTCCCAAACGCTCCCGCGCCGCCTGATACTGTGCCTTCAGCCGCTCCACCATCTCCGCCACCGTCGGCACGTCATCCATCAGCCCCACACCCTGGCCCGCGCCCCAGATGTCGCGCCAGGCCTTGGCGCTGCCGGCTCCAAAACTCATCTTGCTCTTGTCCGACACCGGCAGGTTCTCGGGATCCAGCCCGGCCGCCACGATCGATTTTTTCAGGTAGTTGCCGTGCACGCCGGTGAACAGGTTGGTGTACACGACGTCCGCCGCGGCGGAATCCACGATCGCCTCGCGGTAGGCATCGCTGACGTTCGATTCCTTCGTCGCCAGCCAGCGCGAACCGATGTAGGCGAAGTCGGCGCCCATCGCCTGGGCCGCCAGGATGGCGTCGCCGGTGGCGATCGAGCCGGACAGCGCGATCGGGCCGTCGAAGAATTTGCGCACCTCGCCCACCAGCGCGAACGGCGACAAGGCGCCCGCATGGCCGCCGGCGCCGGCCGCGACCAGGATCAGGCCGTCGACGCCCGCCTCCAGCGCCTTCTCGGCGTGGCGGATCGAGATCACGTCGTGCATCACGATGCCGCCGTAGGCGTGCACCGCGTCCATCATCTCCTGCGGCGGCGCGCGCAGCGAGGAGATGATGATCGGCACCTGGTGCTTCACGCAGACCTCGACGTCATGCGCCAGGCGGTCGTTCGACTGGTGCACGATCTGGTTGACGGCGATCGGCCCGACCTTCTTCTCCGGATGCGCTTCCTGGTAATCGCCCAGCTCGCGCTGCAGGTCGGTGAGCCAGACGTCCAGCTGCTCGGCCGGACGCGCGTTCAGCGCCGGGAAGGAGCCGACGATGCCGGCCTTGCACTGCGCGGCGACCAGCGCGGGGCCGCTGGCAATGAACATCGGCGACGCGATGACGGGTAAGGAAAGGTCTTGCAGGACGGTAGGCAGCGCCATGGATATTCTCGCGGATGGGTTGATCGGGCCAGTTTTCCGATTATAGGGGCAAAAAAGCACGATCGTGCTAGATCCTCGGCTCTAATTCAGGCGTTCAGCTGTCCAGCAGCAGCTCGCCCTGCAGCCGCGCCGCACCGGCTTTTTCCAGCGCCCGCACCGCCCAGCGCGCCAGTTCCGCGGGTGAGCGCGGCAGGAAGCGCTCGCGCGCCAGCACCAGCAGCGGCACCGTCTCGAACAGGGCTTCCACCTCGGCCAGCGGCACGCTGCGGCGCTCCAGCAGCAGGAATTTCAGCAGCACCTTGACGGCATTTTCGGCATTGCGCACCGGATCAAAGGCCAGATAATCGAGACGGCCGTAAGCCCGCTGCAAAGCGGCGTCGACATCGGCAAACGGCGCGCCATGGCCGGGAATGACGAGACGGGGATGAAGGCCCGCGATCAGGTCGAGCGTGGCCCTCACCTCGTCGAAACCCGGCTCGCCCGCCAGTTCGGGAAAGATCACGCCGAAGCCGTTCTGCCACAGCGCGTCGCCGGCGATCAGGATGCCCTCTTCTTCGCACCAGAACAGCAGCGCGTGCGGATCGTGGCCCGGCGCGGCCAGCGCCTGCCACTGCAGATCGCCCATGATCAGCGCATCGCCGGGGGCGATGGTCTCGTCGACGCCGAAACGCGGGCACTGCTGGCCGGTGGCGCGGTAGCTCAGCGCTTCCTCGTCCCAGGCCCGGACTTTATCGGCTTCGGCGACGGGAATCGCGATGCGGCAGCCGAAGGCGTCCTTCAAGGCCGCGTTGCCGCCGCAGTGATCCGAATGCAGGTGGGTGTTGACGATGCGGTCCAGCGGACGGCCGTCCAATGCGTGCCGCACCAGCGCCAGCGTCTGCGCCGCGTGCGTGACGTAGCCACTGTCGACCAGGATCGTCGCAGAGCGATCGACGAACAGGATGTTGTTGGCGGACAGCCAGCCGCGCTCGAACACCCGCATCGAGGCCGGCAGCTGCATCACTCGAAGAGCTGCGCTTCGCGGCGCCGGATCTCGGCCCACACGGCGCGCTTGTAATCGTCGTCGGCCCGGCCCCAGGCGACGATCTCGTCGATGGTGCGCATGCAACCCTCGCACAGGCCGGTCGAGGGGACCATGCGGCAGATGTTGATGCAGGGAGATGGGACGGGGGTTTGCTGTTCCGGATTCGTGGTCATGCTGAAACTTTCTCGATCTTGCCTGCCAGTCTGGCATTGAACCGCGCCGGGTCGATCACGACGCGCTCATGGATGCCTTCGCAGATGCGTTCGACGTCATCCCAGGCTTCGACCCTGAAGCGTACGCGGCGGCCGTCGACCTCGAGGACTTCGCCCTTCACGTGCAGGGTCATGCCGGGCGGGGTCGGCGCCATATGCTGGAAGCTGACCATGGTGCCCAGGCTCTGTTCGTTCGGCCAGTCCATATAGGGCATCATGCCGTGCAGACAGGCAAGTTCCATCATCCCGACCATATAGCCGGTAGCGAGCACGTCCGGCATGTCGAGGCAGAATGGGGTATCGTGGTAAAGCTGAGGCACCGTGGCGCGTGCAGGTACCGTGTAGTACCACTCGAAGCGGATGCCGGGCTGAAATTCGGGACGCATGGTGGGCAGATTAACGTATCCGGACGAATCGCGCTTGACCGGAAAGCTCATGGGCGTAGAGTTCGCCCCTTTGGCCCGCACAGTAAGGTTGATGCAAGCTTGCCGACCAAGACTGAGCAACACTGAAAGCGCGGCCATGGCGCCGACAAAGGAGGGCTGATGTCCCTAAGTAATAAATTGCTGGCGCAGATGCGCGCCGCTACCCGTTCCCTGATGCGCCGCGGCCCGTCCGTGGCGCGCACCGTGATGCGCGAATCGATCAAGACCGCCTCCAGCATGCACCCGGCGGCAAAACAGAAAGCGGCCTCGAACCAGATGAGCTTTGATCCCGTCTCCGACATGCTGGCCGACCTGAGCCGGATCGGCCAGTCGGTCAATCCTTTCAATGTGCCGCCGCTGTCCACCGGCGCGGCCGCGATCGGCCTGCCCGGCCACTTCATCGACGGATCGTTCACCACCGACGCCGGCACCCGCGACTACAAGCTCTACGTGCCGAGCACCTATGCCGGCCAGCCGTCTCCGCTGCTGGTGATGCTGCACGGCTGCACCCAGAATCCGGACGACTTCGCGCTCGGCACCGGCATGAACGTGCTGGCCGAGGAGTGGAACTGCCTGGTCCTGTATCCGGCCCAGTCGCAGCAGGCCAATGCCCACCGCTGCTGGAACTGGTTCAATGCGATCGACCAGAAGCGCGACCAGGGCGAGCCGTCCATCATCGCCGGGATGACGCGCGACATCATGGCGCGCTACGTTGTCGATCCGCAGCAGGTGTACGTGGCGGGGCTGTCGGCCGGCGGCGCGATGTCGGCCATCATGGGCACCCTGTATCCGGAGCTGTATGCGGCGGTGGGCGTGCATTCCGGCCTGCCCTTCGCGGCCGCGCACGACCTGCCGACGGCGATGGCCGCCATGAAGGGCGATTTCCGCCGTCCGAAAAGCGGCAAGGTGCGCGAGCTGCCGATCATCGTGTTCCACGGTGACCAGGACACGACCGTGCACCCGGCGAATGGCGACGAATTGATCCGGCGCCGGCGGCGCCATGCGGCCGAACAGGTCGCGGTCGAACCGGGCCAGGTAGCCGGCGGCCATGCCTACACGCGCACGGTGCACCGTCATCCGGACGGGACGATTCATGCGGAACACTGGCTGGTGCACGGCTTCGGCCATGCCTGGTCGGGCGGCGATGCGCGCGGCAGCTATACCGACGGCAAGGGCCCGGACGCGAGCCGCGAAATGATGCGCTTCTTCCGCACCCGGCGCTGACGATGCGGGCCTTACATGCCGGACGACGCCTCTTGCTGTTGCGCGATATGCTGACGCAGGCAGGCCGGGCACCAGCAGCCGGGCAAGGGCTGTTCCGCGCCGGATTGCGCGACGGGAACCGGTACGACCGGCGGCAAGGCGGTGCACCAGCACGGGCCGTCGCTGCCGTCCACCATGGCGCAACCGAAGGCGGCGCCGCAACGTGTACAAATGCTCATGGGCCCCACCTTAGCCGCATGGGCAGGAAAATACAACAAGCTGCCTTTATAATGCGCACTGCGACGGGCCATTGCCTGTAAAATTTCGCAAATTCTTTTGGACCCCCAATGACCGCTACACTGACTACGCTGACGGGCGACGACCAGAATAACGACCTGACTGCGGTCTCGCCGCAGATCAAGGCGCAGATCCTGGCCGAAGCACTTCCCTATATCCGTAATTTCCACGGAAAAACCATCGTCATCAAATACGGCGGCAACGCGATGACCGACGAACGCCTGAAACACGGCTTCGCGCGCGACGTCATCCTGCTGAAGCTGGTCGGCATGAATCCGGTGGTGGTACATGGCGGCGGTCCCCAGATCGACAACGCCCTGAAAAAGATCGGCAAGCAGGGCACCTTCGTGCAAGGCATGCGCATCACCGACGAAGAGACCATGGAAGTGGTCGAGTGGGTGCTGGGCGGCGAAGTCCAGCAGGACATCGTCATGCTGATCAACCACTACGGCGGCCAGGCGGTCGGCCTGACCGGCAAGGACGGCGGCCTGATCCGCGCACGCAAGATGGCGATGCCGGACCGCGACAAACCGGGTGAATTCCTCGACATCGGCTTCGTCGGCGAAATCGAGGCGATCAATCCGGCCGTGGTCAAGGCCCTGCAGGACGACGCCTTCATCCCGATCATCTCGCCGATCGGCTTCGGCCAGGATGGCCAGGCCTACAACATCAATGCCGACGTCGTCGCCGGCAAGATCGCGGAAATCCTGAAAGCCGAAAAACTGATCATGATGACCAACATCGCCGGCGTGCAGGACAAGCAGGGCAATCTGGTCACCGACCTGTCGGCGCGCGAGATCGACGAGATGTTCGCGGACGGTACGATTTCCGGCGGCATGCTGCCGAAAATCTCGTCGGCACTGGACGCCGCCAAGTCCGGCGTCAATACCGTGCACATCATCGACGGCCGCATTGAACACAGTTTGTTGCTGGAAGTCTTGACCGAACAGGCCTTTGGCACTATGATCCGGTCTCACTAATTTTTTGCAGCGATTCAAGTCGCCGCAAAAAAGTGACGATGCCCTTGTAGCTCAGTGGTAGAGCACTCCCTTGGTAAGGGAGAGGCCACGTGTTCAATCCACGTCAAGGGCACCATCTGGAGCGGTAGTTCAGTTGGTTAGAATACCGGCCTGTCACGCCGGGGGTCGCGGGTTCGAGCCCCGTCCGCTCCGCCAGAATCATGTAAAAAGCCGTGTCTATCTTTGGATGACGCGGCTTTTTGCTTTTCAGCCCTCAGTAGATTCGCTCCACCTGTGCGCCCTGCTCCTGCAACGGCACCGTCACGCTCCCTTTTCCCAGCAGGTGCAGCACGCCGACCGCGGCAAAGGTCTTCCTTTCCTGGCGCAGCAAATGCAGCAGGCCTCGGCCAGGCCGGCATTGCGTTCCTTGAGCAGGACCTGGTTCACGAATTTTCCGGCCACGCCGGCATCCGCATCGCAGCGCGCGGCGATCGCGTCGAGCAGGATCGCGAAAGAACCCCGGAAACGAGCGGACGCATACGCTCTCCTCGTCGGCATGGCCAATCGGACTCAGGGCCCCTCTGCGCATGCGCACATGCGGTGTCGATATAATGCAAGGCTGCCTCCTCTTACAAAGCTTGCCGTGCCTACTTCCTCCTCCCTCGTCTGGCTGTTCGACCTCGACAACACCCTGCACGACGCTTCCCACGCGATCTTTCCGGCAATCAGCGCCAACATGAACACCTATATCGCGCGCGTGCTCGGCGACGGCATCACGCCGGCCAGCCAGGAAGCAGTGAATGCGGCCCGGCTCGGCTACTGGAAGCGCTACGGCGCGACCCTGCTCGGCATGATCCGCCACCATCAGGTCGACGCCGCCGACTTCCTGCGCGAGACCCACGACCTGAAAGCCCTGCAGGACATGGTGCGCTGGGAACGCGGCCTGTCGCGCGTGTTAAAGCGCCTGCCCGGCCGCAAGATCCTGCTGACGAACGCGCCGACCGCGTATTCGACCGAAGTCCTGCGCCACATCGGCCTGCAGCGCCACTTCGCCCACCACATCGCGATCGAGGACATGCACGTGCACCGCCAGCTGCGCCCGAAGCCGTCGACCTTGATGCTGCGGCGCCTGCTGCGCAAGCACCGCCTGGCGCCGCAACGCTGCGTACTGGTCGAGGACACCCTGGTCAACCTGAAGCACGCCAAGCGCGTCGGCGTGCGCACCGCCTGGGTCACGCAATACCTGCGCTACGCCGATCCGAGCGGTAAATCTCCCCTGCCGAAAATGCTAAAACGACCCGGCTATGTCGATGTCAAAGTAAAATCCGTAGTTCAGTTGCCGGCGCACCTGCGCCGGCTGCGCGCATCGAGCTGAAATCCGACCTGAAATCCGACCTGAATACGGAGCACCACGAGAACATGGCAAGCACCAAGCCGGGCCAACGAAAACTGCAGATCCTCCAGGCCCTGGCGGCCATGCTGGAGCACCCGAAGGGCGAAAAGATCACGACCGCGGCACTGGCCGCGAAACTGGCGGTATCGGAGGCGGCGCTGTACCGCCACTTCGCCAGCAAGGCGCAAATGTTCGAAGGGCTGATCGAGTTCATCGAGTCCAGCGTCTTCGGCCTGTGCAACCAGATCACGGAACGCGAGGACAACGGCGTGGCCCAGGCGCATGCGATGCTGCAGATGCTGCTCTCGTTCTCGGCGAATAATCCCGGCATGACCCGGGTACTGATCGGCGACGCCCTGGTGGGCGAAGACGAACGCCTGCAACTGCGCATGAACCAGTTCTACGACAAGGTCGAACTGGCGTTCAAGGGCGCGCTGCGGGTGGCCGTCACCCAGGGCCACGGCCGCGAGGAAGACGTGGGCGCGCGCGCCACCCTGCTGGTGTCCTATGTGACCGGACGCTGGCACCGCTTCGCCAAGAGCGGCTTCCGCCAGCACCCGGCGGAAAACAGCGCCCTGCAACTGTCGCTGCTGCTGGCCGCCTGACCGGGAGCCCGAATGGACGACGGCATCTTTGCCCTGCTCGACGACGCCAGCGCGGACGGTAATCCGCCTTCCCGCTCGCGCCTGTACCGCGACTACGCCGGCATGCTGGCCTGCCACACGGTGCAGGAATGGCCGGCGCTGCTGGCACGCCTGCAGGAAGCGCTGGCGTCCGGCCTGTACGCGGTGCCGGTGCTGAACTATGAGCTGGGCGAACAGCTGCTCGGCATCGTGCCGCCGGCCGCGGTCCAGGATGCGCCGCTGGCCCAGGTGCTGCTGTTCCGCGGCGTCGAGCTGCTGTCGGCAGGCGAAGTGAAGAACTGGCTGGACGAACGCGCCGGCGCCGGCGGCCCGGCCGGGATCGCCGACGTGCGCAGCAACGTCGACGAAGCGGCCTTCACGCGCGCCATCGGGCGCATCCGCGACTACATCGCCGCCGGCGACACCTACCAGGTCAACTACACCTACCGGATCCGCTTCGACGCCTTCGGTTCGATCTACGCCCTGTACGCACGCCTGCGCGAGCGCCAGCCGGTGCCTTACGGCGCCCTGATCGCGCTGCCGGACGGCCGCGCGGTGCTGTCGCTGTCGCCGGAGCTGTTCGTGCGTCACGACGCCGGCCGCCTGCTGGCGCGGCCGATGAAGGGCACCGCGCCGGCCAGCGGCGACCAGGACATCGACGCCGTGCGTTCCTCGGCGCTGGCGGCCGATCCGAAGAACCGCGCCGAGAACCTGATGATCGTCGACCTGCTGCGCAACGACCTCGGGCGGATCGCGCGCACCGGCAGCGTCGGCGTGCCGGCCCTGTTCGAGGTGCGCCGCTACAGCAGCGTGCTGCAGATGACCTCGACCGTCCAGGCCCAGCTGGCCGACGGCACCGGGCTGGACGCCATCTTCGACGCGCTCTACCCCTGCGGCTCGATCACCGGCGCGCCCAAGCGCCGCACCATGGAGATCATCCACGAGCTGGAGCCGGCCCCGCGCGGCATCTATACGGGCGCGCTGGGCTGGATCGATCCGCCGGCCTTCGGTGCCCACTCGGCTGCCCTGTCCGGCGCGCGCTTCGGCGACTTCTGCCTGTCCGTGCCGATCCGCACCCTGGTGCTGCAGCCCGAACACAACGGCGTGCGCCACGGCGAACTGGGGGTCGGCGCCGGCATCGTCCACGACAGCGATCCCGCCGCCGAATATGCCGAGTGCCGCCTGAAGGCGGGCTTCCTGACCGGGCTGCCGAACGGCTTCCAGATCTTCGAGACCATGGTCGCCACCCGCGAGGAAGGCTGCCGCCACCTGGAGCGCCACCTGGCCCGGCTGCGTGCCTCCAGCGCCTACTTCGGCTATCCCTTCGCCGAGGAACTGGCGCGCGCCGGCGCGATCGCCGCCAGCGCCGTGCTGCCGACGGGCACCCCGCACCGCCTGCGCCTGGCGCTGCAGCCGGACGGCGAGGTCGTCGTCCACACGGCGCCGCTGACGCCGCTGGAGGGCCCGGTCGAGGTGCTGTTATCAAGCGAGCCGGTCGACTCCAGCGCCCTGTTCGCGCGCCACAAGACCACCATCCGCAGCCGCTACGACGCCGCCTGGAAGCAGGCCGAAAGCGAGGGTGCCTTCGACACCCTGTTCTTCAACGAGCGCGGCGAACTGGCCGAGGGCGGCCGCAGCAGCGTGTTCGTGCGGGTCGGCGAGCGCTGGTACACGCCGCCGCTGTCGTCCGGCGTGCTGCCCGGCGTGATGCGCGGCCTGCTGCTGGACGATCCCGCCTGGAATGCGATCGAATGCCCGATCTCGCGCGAGACCCTGGAGCGCGCCCAGGAGATCGTGGTCTGCAATGCCCTGCGCGGACCGCTGCGGGCGACGCTTCGGCGCTGACCGAAGCATCGTCATGCCCGCCTGCCCTAGCATGGCGGGCATGACACTGATCGATTACCTGAACACCCATTTCCTGACCCGCGAACAGCTGCTGGCGCGCTGCGGCATCGACGAGGGCCGACTTAGCGAGCTGCAGGCGCGCGGCATGATGCCGCGGCCCTCCTACCGCCTGCGTGTCGAGCTCTCCTGCGATTCCTTCTTCGGCCCGCACGGCGAGCGGCACGCGATCGACTGGTACCCGCAGGGTGCGTCCGCCTGGGCCGGACTGCTGGCCGCGCTGGACGATCCGCGCCAGGCCTACGGGATCTTCGCCTCGCGCTACCGGCGCCGGCTGGCGCGGCTCGGCGACGACGGCCTGCCCGCAGCCGGCGATGCCTTGAGCGGCGATGCCCACATCGCCTCGGAGTGGCGGCACTTCCTGGACGGTACCTATGGCCTGTGCACCCGCGCCGGGCTGCCGGAAGAGATCGCGGCCAAGGAGGCGGCGATCGTCCTGATCCGCGACCTGACGGAGTCGGGCCCGCAGCAAGGATTGAGCGAGGAACAGCGCCGGCGGCTGGCGGCCGCGGTCGACCTGCTCGACCGCGTCAGCGCGCCCTTCGCTCCGCACGAGGTGGCGCGCAGTTCGCGCCGGCGCTACGTGGATGAGGTGCGCGCCGCCTGGCCGCGCTAGCGCGGGCTCAGCCGCCCAGCGCCTGCTCGATCTTCGACACCAGCGCCGGATCCTGCGGCGTCACCTTGCTCGGGAAGTATTCGAGCACCTTGCCGTTACGGTCGATCAGGTACTTGTTGAAATTCCATTTCGGCTGGTTGCCGGTCGCCTTGATGAGTTCGGCGTACAGCGGATTCGCGTTCGCGCCGCTCACCTGGGTGCTGGCGAACATCGGGAATTTCACGCCATAGGTGTTGTAGCAGAGGTCGGCGATCTTCTTGGCGTCTTCCGATTCCTGCTTGAAGTCGTTCGACGGGAAGCCCAGCACCACCAGGCCGCGCGCCGCATACTTGGCGTACAGGGCTTCCAGGCCCTGGTATTGCGGGGTGAAGCCGCAATAGCTGGCCGTGTTCACCACCAGCACCACCTTGCCGGCATACTGGCACAGGTCCTGCGGCGCCTCGTCCTGCAGGCGCCTGAAGGTGTGCTTCAGCACGGCCGGGCAGGATGCCGCGGCCGTTGCGGGCGCCGCCGCGGGGGAGGCGTTCTGGGCCTGGGCAGGCGCGGTAGCGGCGACGGCGGCGCCGAGGGAGAACAGCAGTGCGATGGTCTTGGACATGGCGGCGAGAAAAGGGTTAATAAAATCCCATTCTATTCCACCTTGACCTTCGCAAGGTCGGCCTTCGGCGCCGGCCACGACAGATTCATGGCCTGCATGGTCTCCAGCAGCAGGTACGCGACGATCAGGTTGCGGTGGGTCTTGGAATCGGCCGGCACGATGTACCAGGGCGCGTGGTCAAGGTTGGTGGCGGCGATCGCATCCTCGTAGGCCCGCTGGTAGGCGTCCCATTGCGAGCGCACGGCCAGATCGGTCGGGTCGAACTTCCAGTGCTTCTCCGGATCGTCCAGGCGTTCCTGCAGCCGCTTCTTCTGCTCCTCCTTCGAGAGGTGCAGGAAGATCTTGATCACGGTGGTGCCGGATTCCGCCAGCATGCGCTCGAAGTCGCGTATGTGGGCGTAGCGGCGCTTGGTCTCCTTGCCATCGATGTCGCCCAGCACGCGCGGCACCAGCACATCCTCGTAGTGGCTGCGGTTGAAGACCGCGATCAGGCCGGCGCCGGGCACATGGGCGTGGATGCGCCACAGGAAATCGTGGGCGCGCTCGCGCTCGGTCGGTGCGTTGAAACCGGTTGCCTGGATGCCCATGGGGCTGATCTGGGAGAACAGCGCGCGCGTGGTGCCGTCCTTGCCGGCGGTGTCCATGCCCTGCAGGACCAGCAGCAGCTTCTGCTTGCGGCTGGCGTACAGCATCTCCTGGAAACGGGCCACCTGGCTGATCAGTTCCTCAGTCAGCACTCGCTCACGCTGCTTGGTGCCGCCATTGCCGTTCTTCTCGCGCAGCGGCGTCAGGCCGGCGTCCTCGTCGCGCAGCTCGATCTTTTTGGGCGCCCGGAAGCGCTCGCGGGCGTTCATGCCCGGGCGTCGAGCTTGCGGTGCTCGACCAGCATGCAGTGGTTCATGACGACCTCCAGGCCGGCGGCGCGCGCCAGGTCGGCCGCGGCCTGGTTCTCGATCCCGAGCTGCATCCACAGCACGCCGGCGCGCACGTCGATGGCGTCCTTGGCGACCGGCGGCACATCCTCGGATTTGCGGAAGACGTCGACCACGTCGATGCGGCGGCCGTCCTTCGCCAGCGCATCGGCGGCTTCCTGCAGCGTGGCGTAGACCGGGCGGCCGAGGATTTCCTGGCCGGCGTAGGCCGGATTCACGGGCAGGATCTCGTAGCCCCGGGACTGCAGGTAGCCGGCCACTTCGTAGCTGGCGCGTTCGGGTTTGTTCGACATGCCGATCACGGCGATGGTCTTGGCGGATTTCAGGATTTGTTCGATGGTTCGCATGCTGGGCTCGCTATGTTATTGTCGTGTCTAGCTTATCAGCTTTATATCGCGCTTCGGCGCATGACCCGCGATGACGATCCGCCCTGCCCTCGCCTTCTCCCTGCTGTCCGCCGCCACCGCCGCCTTCGCCCAGACCTTGCCCGAGGTCGAACGCAGCATCGTCCCTGTCGCCGCCTGGGGCGGCACCCCGGCCGAACCGGCGGCAGCTCGATGCCGTGGTGCGGCTGATGGCGATGCTGGCGCATAAATACGATGTGCCGCTGGACCACATCGCCAGCCACCGGGATTTTTCCAGACAGACCGTGTGCCCCGGCGCCAACCTCTACCGCTATGTGCAGGACGGCTACTTCCGGCACAAGGTGGCGCTGCGGCTGGCGCAGGAGCGGGCCGGCACGCGCCAGGAGCGCGCGGCGCCTCAGCCTCCGCAGCTGCTGGTGTCCCACTTCCAGTCGTTGGTGAACGGGTCGAACACGCGCGGCGCCTGCCATTTCTCGGTGCGGCCATCGGCGAAGGTGCGTACGCAGCTGCCGTTCACGCAGCGGTTGGTGCAGCTCCGGGCCTGGACGGCGCGGGTCGCGACCTGGCGCGCAGGCGCCCTGGCCTTGCGTGCGGCCTCGGTCTGGCTGGCCAGCTTGTCGAAGGAAGCGGGGGCATTGCTCATACCCCTGTTGAAGGCCTTGACCGTCAGCTTGCAGGTCTCGCCGGGTTTCGCACCCTCCTTGCAATTCGTCATGGCAGCGGCAATCGCGGCTTCCAGGCTGGCTTCCAGGCGCACCGACGCATAGCTCGCGGACTCTGCCACCGCATAGCCCCACTCACCGAAGTGGGTCTTTACTTCGCACCTGGCCGGCTGGCCTTTCTGCTGTTTGGCGCACTCGTCGAGGGCATCGGCCCGGGCTTCGGCTTCGTTGCCGAAGTTGTAGCTGAACTGGGTCGCTACCAGCAGCCCTTTCTCGTCCCTGGCATACGCCCAGGCGCCCCAGCTGCCGCCCGACTCCCAGTACAGGGCCGAGAACCTGCAGTTCTTGTAGTTCTTGCGGCAATCCGCCATCGCCCGCGCGCGGGCTTTTTCGGGCGCATCGTCGGTGGCCGAGAACATGCCGTCGTCGCCCTTGGCCAGGGCGATCGCACCGGGGAGGGTCCGGCTGGTCAGGATCTTGCAGTTGTTGACGCGTTTGCTGCACTCTTCGAGGGCCTCCGCCTTGGCCTCGTCGAGGCTGGCGGCGTTGGTCACGGTATAGGTGTAGTTGTCGTCGCCGACGGCTACCGCGGCGGCGCCGAAGGCCGTGGAGGCCGCGCCGCCCAGCAGGGCGGCAAACAGGGAAGAACGGATAAGCTGCGGGAAGTTCATGGTGTGCTCTCGTCGGTTGGCAGTGTTGATAACATCTGCATATTGCCAACCGACAACTTCCTGCACCAGTAGGCGTGCGACGAACACGGCATTCCGGGGAATAGATAGGGCTTTTCCGGGAATTTGGCGGCGCTACATCTGGCGGAAGGCGTCCTGGCCCTGGTAGCCGGAACTCACGCTCAGCACCTCGTGACGGCCCTTCAGGTGCACCTGCATCTGGCCATCGCGGCGGTGCACGGCGTCGATCCGGCGCCGGTTGACGATGGCGCCGCGGCTGACCTGGATGAATTCCTGCGGGTCGAGCTGCTCCACGAGGTCTTTCACCGGAATGCGGATCAGCGCCTCGGTCTGCGGCGTGACGACCTTGGTGTACTTGGCTTCGGACTGGAAGAAGAGCACTTCGTCGGTGGTGATCACACGCAGGATGCTGCCGACCGAGGCCTGGATCCAGGACAGGTAGCGCGGCGCCGCTGCCGCCGGCGTCACCGTGGCACCCGCGGCGGACGCGGCGGACGGGCCGGGCGCGGGCGCCACGGCCGGCCGCAGGCGCAGCTGCAGACGCGAGATCGTCTCCAGCAGGCGGCCCCGGTTGAGCGGCTTGACCAGGTAGTCGACCGCGCCGACGTCGAAGGCGTCCAGGGCATGCTGGTGGTAGGCGGTCAGGAACACGATGACGGTGCCGGGCGGCCGCACGCGGGCCACGTCCAGGCCGCTGGCCTTCGGCATGTTGATGTCGAGGAAAGCGAACTCGGGCGCGTGGGCGCGCAGCGCCGCCAGGGTCGCGGCACCGTCCGCGGTCTCGGCGACGATATGCAGTTCGGGCCAGAGTTCGGCAAGCGCCTGTTTCAGTTCGGCGCGCAATAAAGGTTCGTCTTCGGCGATCAGGGCTGTGGGCATGGGTTACGGAGGTGGTTCGAGGGGAATGACGATGGTGGCGGCAAAGCCGCCGGACGGCGGTGCGCCGACTTCCAGCCAGGCGCGGTTGCCGTACATGGCTTCCAGGCGGCGGCGGATGTTCGACAGGCCGACGCCGGTGCCGCCGACGCTCGAGAAGCCGCGGCCGTCGTCGGCCACCGTCAGGCGCAGGCAGGCGTCGTCCGCGGCGGCCGCCAGCGAGATCGTGCCGCGGTCGGCATCGGCCAGGCCGTGCTTGATCGCGTTCTCCACCAGCGAGATCAGCATCGCCGGCGGGAAGGGGTGCTCGAGCAGCGCGTCGGTGACGGTGAAGGTGTAGCCGAGGCGCTCGCCCATCCGGATCTGCATGATCGTCAGGTAATGGCGCGCCAGCTCCATCTCCTTGCGCACGGTGGAGTGCTCGGCCCGCAGGTCGTCCATCGCACTGCGCAGGTAGGCGATCAGGTGATCGAGCATGTGTTCGCCCGCACCGGCATCCTCGCGGTACAGGTGGCGTACGTTGGCCAGGGAATTGAACAGGAAGTGGGGCTCGATCTGGGCCTGCAGGATGCGCAGCTGGGCCTCCACCGCCTGCTCGCGCAGGGCGTCGCGCTGGCGTTCGGCGGACCGCATCGAGAGCTCGGCGCGCAGGGGCTGCAGCAGGTGGGCTTCGATGTACTGCATCTGGGCCACGGCGTCGGCCGGTGGCGCGAAGAGGTAGAAGCGATAGATACCGTCGCGCAGCCGGCACACCACCTCCACTTCCGGCGCCGCGTCGTCGCCGGTACGCAGCGAGACCATCAGCTTGTTCGGGCTGCAGTTCGGCCAGATGAGCTCATAGTGCAGTGCGTTCGCCTCCCGCACCGCGACCAGGCGCGGCAGTCCTCCGGTCAGCGGGCGATCGAGGCCGGGCGTGCTGCTGTCCATCAGGCGCTCCAGCCGGCGTACCAGCGTATCGTGGACTTCGCCGGCGTCGCCGGCCAGGCGGACCGACTTGCGCAGCAGGCTGCCGTCGGCGACCCCGGCCAGCGCGCCGGTGGTGTAGCCGAGATGATGCAGGCGCCATACGGCGGTCAGCAGCGCCAGCGCCGGCAGGGTCACGAGATAGCCCAGCATGCCTTGCAGGGCGTCGGGCGCGGTGACGGCCTGGCGTATCCGCGCCTCTGTCTCGGCATCGCTGTTCATGAAGATGATCGCAAGCAGCGTCAGGATGGCCACCAGCCAGAAGGCCGTGTGTTCGATGAAGGCCTGCAGCTGCAGGGCAGCCGCATAACGGCACACCGTCCGCGCGGGCGCCGGCCGCCCCAGATGCACGGCGAAGGCGAAATACGCGGCCTGCACCAGCGCGAAGCCGAGCATGGCGACGATGGGAGACAGGCTGCGCAGGCTGAGAATGATCATGCCCCATACCACCGCCACGATCAGCGACCATGCGGTGAGAAGGCCGACGTTACGAAGGGTGACTGCGGTATTGCCGCGGAGCCGGAAGAGCGGGAGGAATTTGGAAGAGGACATGGAAGCTATATTTGCATGCAGCAACATTATCTTCCACTTCGATGCGACGTAGGGCGCCCGTATGCCGACGGATGCCCGGTTTGAGGGAATTCGCAACGCTTTCCGACATCCGCCGGTCAGGGAAGCTTCATGCCCTTGATCTCGCGTCCGCCCTGGGCCAGTACCAGCTGCCCGGGCGCCGCATCGTCGAAACGCAGCTCGGCATCGACCTGGTTCGAAAAGAAAGTCCGCTCGTTCAAGGCGAACACCTCGACCTTCGCCTGGCCGGTGGCCTGGGTCCAGTAGCGGTCGCCGTCGCGGCTCAGTTCGATCGCGAAGTTCGGCGCCAGCTGGTAGCGTCCGGCGTAGGCATCGAATTTCGCATGGTCGATCTTGACGGCTACCCGCGGCGGCGGCGCGTCGCCGGTGCGCGGGCTGACTTGATCGGAGGTCGGGTTGTGGACGACCAGCTGGGTCGCCCTGCCCTGGGCATCGCGGGTGAACTCGAGGGATTGCAGCGAACCGGGGATGAAGAAGCCGGTCTCGGAATAGGCTTGCAGGGTCACCGGCGGGCGGCCGGCGCGCTGCAGCACCAGGCGTTCGCCGTCGCGGCGCACGGTCCGGGTGTCGTTCCCCTCGACGCGATAGACGCCGGCATAGGCGTCCAGGGTCTTCGCATCCAGTTTGATTTCCTTGTACTCGGGGAAGGGATTGCCGATCGCGATCGCGGCCGCCTTGTACGCCGCCTCCCCTGCCGACGGCAGGCCGGAATCGACATTGCTCAGCACCGCCACATACAGCTTCTCGGCCGGCAGGCGCAGCGCATAGGTATTGAAGCCGTTGATGCCGCCGCCATGGCCGATCATCCGGGCGCCGCGCAGCTTGCCGGTCTCCCAGCCGTAGCCGTAACCGGTGCTGCTGCCGCCGCTCAGGGTGTAGGGCGTGAAGGCGCGCTGCCAGCTGGCGGACTTCAGCAGCTTGCCGCTGCTGACGGCGGCGTCCCAGCGCGCCAGGTCGTCGACGGTGGACACCAGCGAACCGGCCGCATAGGGCTGGGTCATGCTGAGCGGCGCCGCCGGCTTGAAGTTACCCGGCGCGCCCGGCGCCCCCGAGTAGCCGAGCGCGCGCGTCGCCTTGTCGCGCTCGTGGCCCTCGTAGGCGGTGCGCTTCATCCCCAGCGGCACGAAGATGCGCTGCTCGACGAACTTGTCATAGGACTGGCCGGACACCTTCTCGATGATGGCGCCCAGCAGGAAGTAGCCGGAATTGTTGTACCGGTAGCGCGAACCCGGCGCGAATTCCAGCGGGTCGTTCTTGAAGGAGTCGACCATCTGCCGCACCGTGAGGTCCTTCTGCATGTTCGCCATGTAGTCCGGCTTGCCGGTATAGCTGACGATGCCGGAGGTATGGGTCAGCAGGTGCTCGATGGTGACCTTCTTGCCCTGGCCCGGATAGTCGGGCAGGTAGACGGTGATGTCGTCGTCCAGTTTGATCTTGCCTTCGTCGACCAGCATCAGGATCGCGGTCGAGGTGAACTGCTTGGTGATGGAACCCAGGCGCATCGGCGTGTCCGGCGCGAGCGGCTGCTCGTGCTCGACGTCGGCCAGTCCATAGGCCTTGCGCAGGATGGTCTTGCCGTCCTTGACCACGATGACGGTGGCGCCCGGCGCATCGGCTTTATACGTGGCGGACAGCACCTGGTCGATGCGCGCCGCCACGTCCTGGCCGCCATCCGGCGCGGCGTGGACGAGGGGCGCCGCCAGCATGACGGCGATGGCGGCGCAGACGGGGGACGGCTTGAACATGGCGGTTCCTTCTCTCTCGATGGTCGTGGTCGAGACAAGATAGGAGATGTCATTACGTCAAGCAATGATTTTCCGACGAGCGGCGATTACGGGAGATGAGCGGTTGGATCGGCGGGGTGAATGGGACGCCGCCCCGGTAGGCTCAATGCGTCAGGTAGTACAGCGCCTTGCCGGGCGCTTCACCGGAATGTTCGGCCTGCCAAAAGAGCGCGGCGCCCGCAAGGATCATCGCGACGAGGCGCCATGCATGCGGGTTGCGCTGGTAGCTCAGGCAGCACGCCCGTCGCGGTGTGGCAGGCGCCAATCCTTGCGGATGAAGTGGCAGGTATAGCCGTTCGGATGCTTGACCAGGTAATCCTGGTGTTCCGGTTCCGCTTCCCAGAACGGGCCGGCAGCTTTCACTTCGGTCACGACCTTGCCGGGCCAGAGGCCGGAGGCGTCGACGTCCTGGATCGTGTCCAGCGCGACCGCCTTCTGCGCGTCGTTGGTATAAAAGATCGCGGAACGGTAGCTGGCGCCGATATCGTTGCCCTGGCGGTTGGCCGTGCTGGGGTCGTGGATCTGGAAGAAGAACTCGAGCAGGCGCCGATAGCCGATCCGGTCCGGGTCGAACACGATCTCGATCGCCTCGGCGTGGGTGCCGTGATTGCGGTAGGTGGCGTTCGGCACATCGCCGCCGGAATAGCCGACCCGGGTCGACAGCACGCCCGGCATCTTGCGGATCAGGTCCTGCATGCCCCAGAAGCAGCCGCCTGCGAGGATTGCGGTTTCTTGTTTCATGTTCAGTCCTTTCAAGCCATCGTTGTGATCCACGCTAGATGAGGACGAGAGGCCGTATTTCCAGAACGCCAGCCAATAAAAAAGGCAGCCCGCAGGCTGCCTTCTTTGGTATCACACGAAACCGCTAAAAATCAGCGGCCCTTGTGACGCAGCTTGGCGATCGCCGCCAGCTGGGCGATCGCGGCCGCCAGTTCGGCTTGCGCCTTGGCGTAGTCGATCGCGGATTCCTTGTTCAGCATCAGCTCTTCCGCCTGGCGCTTGGCTTCCTGGGCTTTCGCTTCGTCCAGGTCGGCGCCGCGGATCGCGGTGTCGGCCAGGACGGTCACGCCTTTCGGCTGGACTTCCAGGATGCCGCCGGCGACGAAGACGAATTCCTCTTCGCTGCGGCCCGGCACCTTGATGCGCACGGCGCCCGGACGGATGCGCGTGATCAAGGGGGTGTGCATCGGGTAGATACCCAGCTCACCCGATTCACCCGGCAACGCGACGAACTCGGCTTCGCCCGAAAAGATCTGCTCTTCGGCGGAGACGACGTCAACGTGAATGGTATTTGCCATGTGTGTCCCTTAAAGGAGGCCGCTTAGGCAGCCAGCTTCTTGGCCTTCTCGATCGCTTCTTCGATGGTGCCGACCATGTAGAACGCCTGCTCCGGCAGGTGGTCCAGTTCGCCCGACGCGATCATCTTGAAGCCCTTGATCGTGTCTTTCAGCGAAACGTACTTGCCCGGTGCGCCGGTGAACACTTCAGCGACGTGGAACGGCTGCGACAGGAAACGCTGCATCTTGCGAGCGCGTGCGACGACCAGCTTGTCTTCCGGCGCCAGTTCGTCCATGCCCAGAATCGCGATGATGTCACGCAGTTCCTTGTAGCGCTGCAGGGTGCCCTGCACGGCGCGCGCGGTGGCGTAGTGCTCTTCACCGACGACCAGCGGGTCCAGCTGGCGCGAGGTCGAGTCCAGCGGGTCGACTGCCGGGTAGATACCCAGCGAAGCGATGTCACGCGACAGAACGACGGTCGAGTCCAGGTGGGCGAAGGTGGTTGCCGGCGACGGGTCGGTCAAGTCGTCCGCAGGGACGTACACGGCCTGGATCGAGGTGATCGAACCGGTCTTGGTCGAGGTGATGCGCTCCTGCAGGCGGCCCATCTCTTCGGCCAGGGTCGGCTGGTAGCCCACTGCCGACGGCATACGGCCCAGCAGTGCCGAGACTTCGGTACCGGCCAGGGTGTAGCGGTAGATGTTGTCGACGAAGAACAGGACGTCCTTACCCTCGTCACGGAAGGCTTCGGCCATGGTCAGGCCGGTCAGCGCGACGCGCAGACGGTTGCCCGGCGGTTCGTTCATCTGGCCGTAGACCATCGCGACCTTCGAGTTGCCCAGGTTGTCCAGATCGACGACCTTGGCATCGGCCATTTCGTGGTAGAAGTCGTTACCTTCACGGGTACGCTCACCCACGCCGGCGAACACGGACAGACCCGAGTGCGCTTTAGCGATGTTGTTGATCAGTTCCATCATGTTGACGGTCTTGCCGACGCCGGCGCCGCCGAACAGGCCGACCTTACCGCCTTTGGCGAACGGGCAGACCAGGTCGATCACCTTGATGCCGGTTTCCAGCAGGTCTTGCGACGGCGACAGCTCGTCGTAGGCCGGTGCGGTGCGGTGGATCGATGCGGTGCGCTCGGCGTTGACCGGGCCGCGCTCGTCGATCGGGTTGCCCAGCACGTCCATGATGCGGCCCAGGGTCGCGTTGCCAACCGGCACCATGATCGGGTTGCCGGTGTTCTGGATAATCATGCCGCGACGCAGGCCTTCCGAGCTGCCCAGCGCGATGGTACGGACGATGCCGTCACCCAGCTGCTGCTGGACTTCCAGGGTCAGTTCGGAGCCTTCCATTTTCAGTGCGTCGTACACTTTCGGCATTGCGTTGCGCGGAAATTCCACGTCAACCACGGCGCCGATACACTGAACGATTTTGCCATCAGCCATGTTCGTTCCTTCAGATATAGTTTTAATTTCGTTTCGAGAGGTCGTTTATTCAGCTTAGCTGCCGCTGTTAAGCGCTGATTGCAGCTGCGCCCGACACGATCTCGGAGAGTTCTTTCGTAATCGCTGCCTGGCGGGTCTTGTTGTAGACCAGCTTCAGCTCGCCGATGACGTTGCCCGCGTTGTCGGTTGCGGCCTTCATCGCCACCATGCGCGCCGACTGCTCGGACGCCAGGTTCTCGGCCACCGACTGGTAGATCAGCGCTTCGACGTAGCGCATCAGCAGCTCGTCGATGACGACTTGCGCGTCCGGCTCGTAGATGTAGTCCCACGAGTGGCCGCCTTCGTCCGCCTTCAGGTGCCCTGCCGGCAGCGGGAGCAGCTGCTCGACCACCGGTTCCTGGCGCATGGTGTTGATGAACTTGGTGTAGCACAGGTACACCGCGTCCAGCTGACCATCCTGGTAAGCGTCGAGCATGACCTTGATCGGGCCGATCAGCTTTTCCAGGTGCGGGGTGTCGCCGATTTGCGTGACACTCGAAACGACCTTCACGCCGATGCGGTTCAGGAAGCCCAGACCTTTGTTGCCGATTGCAACGACTTCAATGCGATTGCCCGCGGCTTCCAGCTCGCGGGTCTTCTGCGTCACCTGGCGCAGCACGTTGGTGTTCATGCCGCCGCACAGACCCTTGTCGGTCGTGACGACGATGAAGCCGACGGCTTTCGCTTTCGTGTCCTTGGCATTCGCCATGAACGCGTGGGTATACTCCGGGTTCGCAGTGGCGAGGTTGGCCGTGATGTTGCGGACCTTCTCGCTGTAGGGACGGGCGGCGCGCATCCGATCCTGCGCCTTGCGCATCTTGGACGCGGCGACCATTTCCATCGCCTTGGTGATCTTCTTCGTATTTTCTACGCTCTTGATCTTGCCACGTATCTCTTTGCCTGCTGCCATGAGCCCTTACTCCTTATAGGGACCGGGTCGCCCCGGTCCCGCATTCCATCAGAAAGCCGCGCTTAGAACGACTTCTTGAAGTCGGCGATGGCGGCGGCCAGCGCTGCTTCGCCGTCCTTGTCCAGGGCTTTGCTGTCGTCGATCTTCGACAACAGGGCGCCGTGGCTGGACTTCAGGAAGTTGTGCAGACCGGCTTCGAAATCCAGCACGCGCTTGACTTCGATATCGTCGAAATAACCTTTGTTGACGGCGAACAGCGATGCGGCCATCAGCGAGATCGGCAGCGGCGAGTACTGCTTCTGCTTCAGCAGTTCGGTCACGCGTGCACCGCGGTCCAGCTGCTTGCGGGTCGACTCGTCCAGGTCCGATGCGAACTGCGCGAACGCAGCCAGCTCACGGTACTGCGCCAGGTCGGTACGGATACCGCCGGACAGGCCCTTGATGACCTTGGTCTGGGCTGCGCCACCGACGCGCGACACCGAGATACCTGCGTTGATCGCCGGACGGATACCGGCGTTGAACAGCGAGGTCTCCAGGAAGATCTGGCCGTCGGTAATCGAGATCACGTTGGTCGGCACGAAAGCCGAGACGTCGCCAGCCTGGGTTTCGATGATCGGCAGTGCGGTCAGCGAACCGGTCTTGCCGGTCACGGCGCCGTTGGTGAAGGCGGACACGTAGTCGGCGTTCACGCGAGCGGCACGCTCCAGCAGACGGCTGTGCAGGTAGAACACGTCGCCCGGGTAAGCTTCGCGGCCCGGCGGACGGCGCAGCAGCAGCGAGATCTGGCGGTAGGCGACGGCCTGCTTCGACAGGTCGTCATACACGATCAGCGCGTCTTCACCGCGGTCGCGGAAGTATTCGCCCATCGCGCAGCCCGAGTAGGCCGAGATGTACTGCATGGCTGCCGATTCCGAAGCGGAAGCGGCCACGACGATGGTGTACTCCATCGCGCCATGCTCTTCCAGCGAGCGCACGATGTTCTTGATGGTCGAGGCCTTCTGGCCGATCGCCACGTACACGCAGGTCATGTTCTGACCCTTCTGGTTGATGATCGCATCAACTGCCACAGCCGACTTGCCGGTCTGGCGGTCGCCGATGATCAGCTCGCGCTGGCCACGGCCGATCGGCACCATCGCGTCGATCGACTTGATACCGGTCTGCATCGGCTGCGAGACGGATTCACGCGCGATCACGCCCGGGGCGATCTTTTCGATCGGAGCGGTCAGCTTGGCGTCGATCGGACCCTTGCCGTCGATCGGCTGGCCCAGTGCGTTGACGACGCGGCCACGCAGTTCCGGGCCGACCGGGACTTCCAGGATGCGGCCGGTGGTCTTGACGGTGTCGCCTTCGGAGATGTGCTCGTAAGCACCCAGAATCACGGCGCCGACCGAGTCACGCTCGAGGTTCATCGCCAGACCGAAGGTGTTACCCGGGAATTCCAGCATCTCGCCCTGCATCACGTCCGACAGACCATGGATGCGGCAGATACCGTCGGCGACGGAGATCACCGTGCCTTGGTTACGAACATCAGCCGAACCTTCGAGGCCCTGGATGCGGCTCTTGATCAGTTCGCTGATTTCAGACGAATTAAGTTGCATGAGTGCTAACTCCTAATAGTTTCTTGATGCGTAGGGCAAGGGCTTGGACGCGGTAGACGGTGCAAAGATCCTCAGGCCACCAGCGCGTTGTGCATTTGCTGCAGCTTCGCGCGGACCGAGGTATCCAGCACTTCGTCACCGACGACCACGCGCACACCACCGATCAGCGACGGGTCGACTTCGACCGTGGGGTTCAGCTTGCGGCCAAATTTCTTTTCGAGCGTGGCGGCCAGCGCATTCACCTGGTCGGCCGACATCTCGAAGGCGCTGTAGACGGTCGCGTCGGCAGCACCTTCTTGCGCATTCTTCAGCACAGTGAACTGGGCAGCGATTTCCGGCAACAACGCGATACGGCCGTTTTCGGCCAGCATCACGATGAAGTTTTTCGCTTCGGCGTTCAGCGGCGACTTGACCAGCGACGCAATCGTCTCGGCCAGTTGTGCCGCCGTGACGTTCGGATTGCCGGCAAAAGCCTGCACGTCCGGATTGGCGCCGATTTGCGCCAGTTCCGAGACGATGCCGGACCAGGCCGCCATGTCGCCGTTCTGGGCGACACGGAACAGCGCTTCGGCGTAGGGGCGGGCGACGGTTGCGAATTCAGCCATGATCAGAGCTCGGTCGACAGGCGGTTCAGCAGGTCGGCGTGGGCCGCTGCGTTCACTTCGCGCTTGAGGATCTGCTCGGCGCCGGCCACGGCCAGGCTTGCCACCTGGCCGCGCAGTTCTTCGCGCGCGCGGGTCACTTGTTGCTCGGCGTCGGCCTTGGCAGCTTCGACGATGCGGGCGGCTTCGACGGCAGCGGTCTGCTTGGCTTCTTCGATGATTGCGTGGGCACGCTTTTCGGCGTCGGCAATGCGCTTGGCGCTTTCTTCGCGGGTCGATGCCAGTTCGGCAGCGATGCGTTTTTCGGCGGCAGCCATTTCTGCCTTGCCGCGGTCAGCTGCGGCCAGGCCGTTCGCGATCCTCTGGGCGCGCTCGTCGAGCGCTTTCATCACCGGCGGCCACACGAATTTCATCGTGACGAACACCAGGATGAAGAAGACCACGAACTGAACAAACAGAGTTGCGTTCAGATTCACGGTAAATTCCTTCTCACAAAAACGGATGCCGAACCGCAGAGGTTCGGCTCATCAGATCACTTGTCGTGAAAAGCGTGATTAGCTGGTGAACGGCTTGGCGAACACGAACAGCATGGCGATACCGACACCGATCAGGAATGCCGCGTCGATCAGACCAGCCAGCAGGAACATCTTGGTCTGCAGGGTGTTCATCAGTTCAGGCTGACGTGCCGAGGCTTCCAGGTATTTACCGCCCATGATCGCGATACCGATACATGCGCCAATTGCGCCCAGGCCGATGATCAGACCGCAAGCCAGTGCAACGAAAGAAACGTCAGTCATGAGATTTACTCCAAAAGATTGAAAATTAAAAAAACTAGGATTTTTACTACTTCTTTACTACCACTATCTTGTTCGTTCTTGCGATCGCGTCGGTCAGTGGCTCTCGTGGGCCTGACCGATATACACCAGCGTCAACATCATGAAGATGAATGCCTGGAGGAGCACGATCAGGATGTGGAAGATTGCCCAAGCCGAACCTGCAACGATTTGGCCGACGATGCCGAACGGACCGGCCAGGGCGCCGAGCAGGGCAATCAACAGGAACAGCAGCTCGCCGGCGTACATGTTGCCGAACAGTCGCATACCGAGCGACACGGTGCGTGCTGCGTATTCGATCATGTTCAACAGGAAGTTGAACGGAGCCAGGTAGATCCCGAACGGTGCGGCAAACAGTTCGTGGATCCAGCCGCCGACGCCCTTGACCTTCAGGTTGTAGAACAGGACCACGGCCAGCACGCCCAGCGCCATGCCCAGCGGACCGTTCAGGTCGGCGGTCGGGACGATACGGAAGTGCGGCTCACCCATGCCCAAGGCACGGAAGATGGCGGCAAACAGGTCGACCGGGAGGAAGTCCAGGCAGTTCATCAGGAAAACCCAGATGAAAACGGTCAGGGCCAGCGGCGCGATGAAGCGGCGATCGCCGTGGATGATCGACTTCGACTGGTCTTCGACCATTTCGACCACGGATTCGAGCAGGCCCTGGAAACGGCCCGGCACGCCGGAGGTTGCCTTGTGCGCGCCCAGCCACATGACGAAAACACCGATAACGCCCATCAAAATCGACCAGAACACCGTGTCATAGTTGATCACGCTGAAGTCGACGATGAACCCCTGATGGATGTTGGTCAGGTGACCGAGGTGGTGGGTGATGTACTCTCCCGCAGTCGGCGCGTGCGCCGCGGCGTTTTCTACCGTTGGACTCGTCATTGTGAATGCCTAAATAATAAGATGATGTAACTTTTCAGCGCCACGATGAAGCCGCCCAACAGGGCCGGCCAGTTCAAGTCGTGGTACACCCGCGTGATGATCACCAACAACGCCAGTGTTAAAGCAATCTTTACAAATTCCCAGATGAAAAATGTGGCGGGGTTCGCACCGCCCGGCTTGCGGGCGCCGGCAACCAGGCGCACCGCCATGACAGCATTGGGAACGACACAACACAGCCCGCCAAGTACCGCCGAAAACATCGCAGCCCACCCCCCAATCAGTCCGGCGATCAAGCCGGCCACGATTGTTGCCATCATTTGCAGGGAGACCAAGCGCAGCATTTTTTTTGTTCTTTCGCGCCAGCCGTGTGGAACCGAGTTACGGTATGGTAATTACATGAATCAGCGGGATTATAAGGGCTTATGAAGTGCAGAGTCAAACTCTTCCGTCCTTATATCGCGTCTACAACGATGTAAAAACGACAAACAAATTTAACGTCAATCCCGGAAAAATCCTACGAAATTCAGCGTATTAGCGATAACGTAGTGCGATCTACCAAAAGTCCCGCGGATGCATATACCGGGGATCGATGAGGGGGTGTACTGTGGGCAATTCGACACTTGCCCACAGCTTCGATGCAGATGCGGACTCAGCCGCGCAGGCGTGTCAGCACGCTTTCGAGCACGTCGAGGTCGGCGAAATCGATGATCATCTGTCCCTTGCCCTTCTGTCCCATCTTGAAGGCGACCGGGGTGGCGAGGCGGTCGGACAGTTCTTCCTCGAGGCGCACGATGTCGCCCGACTTTTCCTTCTGGCGCGCGGTGGCGGCCGGCGCGTTCAGCTCTTCCAGGGTGCGGGCGACCAGTTTTTCGGTTTCGCGTACCGACAGGCGCTTCGCGATCACCTGGTTGGCGAGCGCGATCTGGCTGGCGGCGTCGACCGCCAGCAGGGCGCGCGCATGGCCCATGTCGATATCCCCTGCCATCAGCATGGTCTGCACCGGCTGGGCCAGGTTCACCAGGCGCAGCAGGTTCGACACCGCACTGCGCGAGCGGCCGACCGCGTTGGCCGCCTGTTCGTGGGTGAAGTCGAATTCCGAGATCAGGCGCGCGATGCCCTGCGCTTCTTCGAGCGGGTTCAGGTCTTCGCGCTGGATGTTCTCGATCAGGGCCATCGCGGCCGCGTTCTGGTCGTCGACCTCGCGCACCAGCACCGGGATCGCTTCCAGGCCGGCCAGCTGCGCCGCGCGGAAGCGCCGTTCGCCGGCGATGATCTCGTAGCCGATCTCCCCTGCCCCCGTGATCGGACGCACCAGCACCGGCTGCATGATGCCCTGGCTCTTGATGGAGGCGGCCAGCTCGGACAGCGAGCCGTCGTCCATGCGGGTACGCGGCTGGTACTTGCCGGCCTGGATGCGGGTGACAGGCAGGGTGGACGGGCTGCCGCTTGGTGCGGCCGGGGTCTCGTGGGCGTCGCCGCCGAGCAGGGCGTCGAGGCCGCGGCCGAGTCCCTTCAGTTTTTTGGTTGCCATGATGTTGGACTGTTCTGTTTATATGTGGATTACATGGTCTTGATGCGCTCGACCATCTCGGCACCGAAGGCGATGTACGCCTGCGCCCCTTTCGACGAAGGATCGAACACCACGCCGGGGATGCCGTACGAGGGCGCCTCGGCCAGGCGCACGTTGCGCGGGATGATGGTCTTGAACACCTTGTCGCCGAAGTGCTGCTCGAGCTGGCTTGACACCTGCTGCGACAAGGTCATGCGCGGATCGAACATCACGCGCAGCAGGCCGATGATGCGCAGGTCGTGGTTCAGGTTGGCATGCACCTTCTTGATCGTGTTGACCAGGTCGGACAGGCCTTCCAGCGCGTAGTACTCGCACTGCATCGGGATGATCACGCCATGCGCGCACACCAGGCCGTTCAGGGTCAGCATCGACAGCGCCGGCGGACAGTCGATCAGGATGAAGTCGTAGTCGGCGTCGACCTTGGCGAGGGCGTCCTTCAGACGGCGTTCGCGGTTTTCCAGTTCCACCATCTCGACTTCGGCGCCGGCCAGCTCGCGATTCGCCGGCAGCACGTCGAAGCGCCCCGCTTCGCTGCGCAGCTTGCTGCTTGCGACGTCGGCCTCGCCGAGCAGCACCTCGTAGATCGAGGAGGTCAGGCCGGCCTTGTTGATGCCCGCGCCCATGGTGGCGTTGCCCTGCGGGTCGAGATCGACCAGCAGCACGCGCTGGTCCAGCTTGGCCAGTCCGGCTGACAGGTTGACGCTGGTGGTGGTCTTGCCGACGCCGCCCTTCTGGTTTGCTACGCAAAAAATTTTCGCCATGTATGCCTTCAAAAAAGCCATACCGTTAATACCATTAAAACGATTTATACGATTTACTTGGTAATACGGTATAAACGGTTTATATCGTTTAGCTCGTTGCCTTCTCGCGTACTTTTTCGATGAATACGAGATGGCGTTCCGCTCCCAGCCTGGGCACCTGCAGGGGCTCCACTTTCGTCACCTTCCATTCGGCGGGCAGCCTCTGGCGCTCGTCTTCCGGCGCCACCCCTTTCAGGGCGATGTAGCTGCCCTGCTCCGCCAGCAGGTGCGAAGACCATTCGACGAAATCCGATAGATCGGCAAAAGCGCGCGAAGTGATGACGTCGAATTTGTCGCTCACCTCCAGTTCCTGCACCTTCATCGTGTACACGCTGACGTTGGACAGGCCCAGCTGGGCCTTCACCTGGGTGAGGAAGGCGGTTTTCTTGTGCACGGTGTCGATCATCGACACTTTCATGTCCGGGCGTACCACGGCCAGCACGATGCCGGGCAAACCGCCGCCCGCGCCGACATCCAGCACGTTTTTCGCGCCCGCGAAGGCCGGCACCGCGGCCAGGGAGTCGAGCAGGTGATGGGTCACCATTTGCATCGGATCGCGCAGCGAGGTGAGGTTATAGACGGAATTCCACTTGAACATCAGGGCCAGGTAATCCAGCAGCTGTTCCTGCTGGGCCGGACTGACGTCGAGCTGCATCTCGGCGATGCCGTCGCGCAGTACCTGGGCGAGGGCGTTGCGGTCGAAATTCTTCATTCAGCAAGCTCCTGCTGCGGCGCCTCGCCGCTGCCTTCCGCTGGCGTATTGGTAAAGCCCTTGGCGCCGCGCTTTTTCAGGTGCACCAGCAGCAGGGAAATCGCCGCAGGGGTCACGCCAGAGATGCGCGACGCCTGGCCCAGGGTTTCCGGACGCTGCTTGTCGAGCTTCTGGCGCACCTCGATCGACAGCGCCGTGATCTCCAGGTAGTTCAGGTTTTCCGGCAGTTTCAGGTTCTCGTAGTAGTCGTGACGTTCCACTTCCCGCGCCTGGCGGTTGATATAGCCCGAATATTTGAGCTGGATCTCGATCTGTTCCTTCACCGCCGGATCTGCCACGCCGGGGCCGGCCAGCGCCTGGCCCTCGTTGCCCTGCAGGGTCATCAGCTTGTCGTACTCGATGCCGGGACGGCGCAGCAGGTCGGCCAGGTTGTACTCGCGTTCGATGGCCTGGCCGATCACGCGCTCGGATTCGGCGGCTGCCAGGATGCGCGGGTTGACCCAGGTCGAGCGCAGGCGCTCCAGTTCCAGGGCCACGGCGTCGCGCTTGCGCTCGAAGGCTTCCCATTGCGCATCGCCGACCACGCCCAGCTTGCGGCCGATTTCGGTCAGGCGCATGTCGGCATTGTCTTCGCGCAGCGACAGGCGGTACTCGGCGCGGCTGGTGAACATCCGGTAAGGCTCGGCCACGCCCTGGGTCGTGAGGTCGTCGACCAGCACGCCGAGGTAGGCTTCCGAGCGGCCCGGGGTCCAGGCTTCCTTGCCCTGGGTCTGCAGCGCCGCATTGATACCGGCAAGCATGCCCTGCGCCGCCGCTTCTTCGTAGCCGGTGGTGCCGTTGATCTGGCCGGCGAAGAACAGGCCGTTGATCGCCCTGGTTTCCAGCGAAGATTTGAGGCCGCGCGGGTCGAAGTAATCGTATTCGATCGCATAGCCGGGACGCAGGATGAAGGCGTTTTCCAGCCCGCGCATCGAGCGCACCAGGGCCAGCTGCACGTCGAAAGGCAGGCTGGTCGAGATCCCGTTCGGGTAGAACTCGTTGGTCGTCAGCCCTTCCGGCTCGAGGAAGATCTGGTGCGACTCTTTCGAGGCGAAGCGGTGGATCTTGTCTTCGATCGACGGGCAATAGCGCGGGCCGACGCCTTCGATCACGCCGGTGTACATCGGGCTGCGGTCCAGACCGTTACGGATGATCTCGTGGGTTTGGGCATTCGTGTGCGTGACCCAGCACGGCACCTGCTTCGGGTGCATGGCGACATTGCCCATGTACGAGAACACCGGCACCGGATCGAGGTCGCCCGGCTGCTCGCTCATGGCGGAAAAGTCGATGCTGCGGCCGTCGATGCGCGGCGGCGTGCCGGTCTTGAGGCGGCCCTGCGGCAGCTTGAGTTCCTTCAGCCTGCTCGAGAGGGATACCGCCGCCGGATCGCCGGCGCGGCCGGCCGTGTAATTCTGCAGGCCGACGTGGATCTTCCCATCGAGGAAAGTACCTGCGGTGAGCACCACCGCGCGGGCGCGGAACTGCAGGCCGATCTGGGTGACGGCGCCGACCACGCGGTCGCCTTCGACCATCAGGTCGTCCACCGACTGCTGGAACAACCACAGGTTCGGCTGGTTTTCCAGGCGCGAACGGATCGCCGCCTTGTAGAGCACACGGTCGGCCTGGGCGCGGGTGGCGCGCACGGCCGGACCCTTGGACGAGTTCAGGATGCGGAACTGGATGCCGGCTTCGTCGGTGGCAATCGCCATCGCGCCGCCCATGGCATCGACTTCCTTGACCAGGTGGCCCTTGCCGATACCGCCAATCGACGGGTTGCAGGACATCGCACCGAGGGTCTCGATGTTGTGAGTAAGCAATAGGGTCTTTTGCCCCATGCGTGCAGACGCGAGCGCCGCTTCGGTGCCGGCATGGCCGCCGCCGACGACGATCACGTCGAATTCTGTCGGAAATAACATGATGGAATGTGCTGCGAGGAGAGTTAAGCTGGGATTATAGATTCTTTTTTCTCTGCAGCTTCGAGTCGGTCCCGAAAACCACAGAATTTTGTTTCACGTGAAACCTTTTGGACGAAGGCCAATGGCGCCAAGACTGCCCGCCGTTCATGCAATGTTCGCCGCCCTCCCCGCCATCGCGGCCGGACAGGCGCCGACGACTTTCAGCCACTTCGACTGGGAACTGGCCTGCGACAACACCCGTACCTGCCGCGCTGCCGGCTACCACGCTGGAAACGAGGAGCCCGGCGTGTCCGTCCTGCTGACGCGGCCGGCAGGTCCCGATCAACCCGTCACCGCCCAGGCCGAACTTGCCCACTACGGTGCCGAGGTCGGGACCCTGCCGGTCCAGGTAAGGATGCTGGTCGGCCGCCGCTCGCTCGGCGAGCTTGCGCTTGGCGTGGGTTCGCCGACGGCGCCAACGCTGTCCTGCTGAAGACGGATGAATTCCAGGGAAGGATCGGCACACCCGGCGCCCTCGTGCACATGGGAAGCAAACCCGAAGCCGGCGTGGTGCCTGCCCTGCCAAAACCGGTCATCCTTGCGGCGCCCGTGCCGAATGCCGGCAAGGATGCGGGACCAGTGCTCACACCATCCGAACACAAGACCCTGCTTGCCGAGCTGGCGAAGACCACTGCGGCGAGCAGCTGCAAACAATTTCCAGAAGTGCTCAACGGCCAGGAGCAAACGGCATTTACCGACTGTCAGCCGACAAGCTGCTGGTCGGTGCAC
>Ga0308170_10000927_pt1 | contig 31461 bp, 22 predicted proteins | sample PhyBR2_2_FD_202136 | JGI IMG/M metagenome (GOLD analysis project Ga0308170, IMG submission 202136) | Phyllosphere microbial communities from UC Gill Tract Community Farm, Albany, California, United States - DLSLSB.R2 | ecosystem: Host-associated > Plants > Phyllosphere > Unclassified | place...
CGCCTTCCGACGCGCACACGGCACTGAATGCCTGGGCCGAGGCGCTGGCGCCGCTGGCATTCTTCGACGGCGGCAGGCGCAGGATGATGTCGCTGGCGGTGCCGAAGCTGCTCACCTCGGGCGATTCATAGTGGAGGGCGCGCAAGGTTGCGCGTACCTTTTCCTGGTCCGCCGCGTGCGGATAGCGCAGTTCCATCACGGTGCCGCCGGTGAACTCGACCGAGAAATTCAGGGGCTTGGTAATCAGGAAGAATACCGCGGCAACGAAGGTCAGCGCCGAGATCACGTTGAAGATCAACGCGTGGCGCATGAACGGGATGTCCCGCTTGATTTTGAAAAATTCCATGACGATTCCTAGTCCTTATTTCTTTTCAGCGGGCAGGCCCGGGGTCCAGACCGTACCCACCGACAGGCCCTTGAGCTTCTTGCCGCGGCGGCCGTACCAGAGGTTGACGATGCCGCGCGAGACGAACACGGCCGAGAACATCGAGGTCAGGATACCCAGGCTGTGGACGACGGCGAAGCCGCGCACCGCGCCCGAACCGAAGATCAGCAGCGCCAGGCCGACGATCAGGGTGGTCACGTTCGAGTCGAAAATCGTGTCCCAGGCGTGGCCGAAACCGTTGGTGATGGCCTGCTGCGGGGTGGCGCCGCCACGCAGCTCTTCGCGGATACGCTCGTTGATCAGCACGTTGGCGTCAATCGCCATACCGAGCGCCAGCGCGATTGCCGCGATGCCCGGCAGGGTCAATGTTGCTTGCAGGGTCGACAGGATCGCCATCAGGAACAGCAGATTCGCCGACAGCGCCAGCACGCTGAAGAAGCCGAACACGTGGTAATAGATGATCATGAAGATCGCGATGGCAACGAAGCCCCACAGGGTCGAATGCAGGCCCTTCGAGATGTTTTCGGCGCCGAGCTGCGGGCCGACCACGCGTTCTTCGATGAATTCCATCGGCGCCGACAGCGCGCCCGAGCGCAGCAGCAGCGCCAGTTCGTTCGCGTCTTCGATGCTGCCGATGCCGGTGATCTGGAAGGTCGAGCCGAGTTCGCCCTGGATGGTCGGGGCCGTCGGCACGGTGTACTTGCCCTTCTCTTTCAACAGGACCGCCATGCGCTTGCCGATGTTTTCGCGGGTCACGAGGCGGATCTTGCGGCCGCCGTCGCCGTTCAGGTCGATCGAGACGGCTGGCTGGTGGTTCTGGTCGAAGGTGGCGACGGCGCTGGAAATATAGTCGCCGGTCAGGATGATGTCTTTCGACACCACGACCGGGGCGCCGCGGCCTTCGGTGAACAGCTCCGAGTTCAGCGGGACGGCAGCCGACAGTTCGGTGCCTGGCGTCACGGTCGGATCGACCATGCGCATTTCGAGGGTCGCGGTGCGGCCGATCAGGTCTTTCGCGCGGGCGACGTCTTGCACGCCCGGCAATTGCACGACGATGCGGTCGGCGCCCTGGCGCTGGATGACCGGCTCGGTCACGCCGAGTTCGTTGATACGCTTGGACAGGGTCGTGATGTTCTGGTTCACGCCTTCTTCGACGGTGCGCTGCAGTGCGGCCGGCTTCAGGGTGACGAGCAGTTTCAGGTCCGTGCCGTCGGCGGCGTCGACCAGTTGCAGGTCCTGCATCTGGCTCGACAGGACATTGCGGGCGGCGCTGCGGGTATCGGCGTCGCGGAAGGTGACTTCCACGGTGTTGCCGCTGCGCTCGATACCGGCGTGGCGCACGTTCTTGTCGCGCAGGATGCTGCGCACGCTCGCTTGCGTGCCCTTCATCTTGGTTTCCAGCACGGCCTTGGCATCGACCTGCAACAGGAAGTGGACGCCGCCGCGCAGGTCGAGGCCGAGGTTCATCGGCAGCGCGTGCAGGTGTTGCATCCAGGCCGGGGTATTCTTGACCAGGTTGACGGTGACGATGTAATCGGGGTCGGCCGCATCACGGTTGAGCTGGCGCTCGAGCGCGAGCTTGGCCTTGAACTGGGCATCGGTCGTGTCGAAACGGGCGCGTACGGCCGTCGAGTTGCCCGAGCCTTCCAGGGAAACCTGGTTCGCCGGAACGCCTACGCGCTTGAGCGCATCCGCTACCCGCGCCGTGGTGTCGCTCGTGATCTTGACCGTCGTCTTGCCGGTCGTGACCTGCAAGGCCGGCGATTCGCCGAAGTAATTAGGCGCCGTGTACAGCGCGCCCAGCAGGAGCGCGACAGCGATCAGTATGTATTTCCAGACGGGATAGCGATTCATAGTGTTCCAGCGTTGGGTGTTTGAGCGACAGCGGCCCTTGTGGATAGCAAAGGCCGCGGCGCAGGCTTACAGGGACTTGAGCGTACCCTTCGGCAGCAGCGTGGTGACTGCGTTCTTCTGCACGACCATTTCGGTACCGCTCGCCACTTCGAGGGTGACGTAGGCGTCTTTCACCTGCACGACACGGCCCAGGATGCCGCCTGCGGTGACGACTTCGTCGCCCTTGGCCAGCGCTTCCATCATCGATTTCGTTTCCTTCTGACGCTTCTGCTGCGGGCGGATCATCAGGAAATACATGACCACGAACATGATGAGGATCGGGGCAAACATCTGCAGGTTGCCCAGCAGGCCGTTATCGGCCGCAGCGGTGGTGGTTTGCGCGTACGCGTTGGAAATGAACACAAGAACTCCGATTGTGAGATAAAAAAAACAGCGCTGTATTCTAGCACCGGCGAATCGCCAGCGGCCATTCTGAACTAGATGGGATTGCAACTAAAAATTGCAAGCTGGAAATCAGAGGAAATGCGGTGCGCGGTATGAAGAGGATCGGGATGCGAACGTGCGTTGAACGCGTGGGCGGGAGGACCCGCCCACCTTACGGGTCTGTGCAATCGAACTGACTACGGGATGTCACCGCGTCAGCGGGGGCGTAAGGTGGGCGGCTAACCGCGGGGCCGCCGAGGCCCACGCGTTCAACCAGCGCCAGCGCAGCCGCGGATAATTAAACCCCGCGGGCGCGGTCGGTAGCGAATTTCAAACGGAACGCGTGGAACCCATCCGCATCGATCGCGTCGCGAATCTCCTGCATCAACTTGAGGTAGTAATGCAGGTTGTGAATCGTGTTCAGGCGCGCGCCCAGGATCTCGTTCGAGCGGTGCAGGTGGTGCAGGTAAGCGCGCGAGAAATTCTTGCAGCAGTAGCAGTCGCAGGATTCATCCAGCGGCCCCGTGTCTTCCTTGTAGCGCGCGTTCTTGATTTTCACGTCGCCAAAGCGCGTGAACAGCCAGCCGTTGCGCGCGTTCCGGGTCGGCATCACGCAGTCGAACATGTCGACGCCATTCGCCACGCCTTCGACCAGGTCTTCCGGCGTGCCGACGCCCATCAGGTAATGGGGCTTGTTTTCCGGCAGGCGCGGGCCGACGTGGGCCAGGATGCGCTTCATGTCTTCCTTCGGCTCGCCCACCGACAGGCCGCCGATGGCGAGACCAGGGAAGTCGATATCCTCGAGGCCGGCCAGCGATTCGTCGCGCAGGTGCTCGTACATGCCGCCCTGGACGATGCCGAACAGCGCGTTCGGATTTTCTCCGCCCTTGAATTCGTTCATCGAACGCTGGGCCCAGCGCAGCGACATGCGCATCGACTTCGCGGCTTCTTCCGCGGTCGCGGCGCGGCCGTCGATTTCATAGGGCGTGCACTCGTCGAACTGCATCACGATGTCCGAATTCAGCGCGCGCTGGATCTGCATCGACACTTCCGGCGACAGGAATTTACGCGAGCCGTCGATCGGCGAGGCGAAGGTCACGCCCTCTTCCGTAATCTTGCGCATCGCGCCCAGCGAGAACACCTGGAAGCCGCCCGAGTCGGTCAGAATCGGCTTGTCCCAGCCCATGAAGCCGTGCAGGCCGCCGAACTTGTTCAATACCTCGGTGCCCGGGCGCAGCCACAGGTGGAAGGTGTTGCCGAGGATGATCTGCGAGCCGACTTCCTTCAGCTCGACCGGGTCCATCGCCTTCACGGAACCATAGGTCCCGACCGGCATGAAGATCGGCGTCTCGATGGTGCCGTGGTTGACTTTCAAACGGCCGCGGCGCGCATGCGACAGGCCGCTGGTGTCTTTTTTGAGGAGCGTAAATTCGAGCATCGGTGTTTATTGGCGTGATGTAGTGGTCAACAGCATGGCGTCGCCGTAGCTGAAGAAACGGTATTCGTTGGCGATCGCATGGGCATAGGCCTTGCGGATCTCGGCGTAACCGGCAAAGGCCGACACCAGCATCAGCAGGGTCGACTTCGGCAGGTGGAAATTGGTGATCAGGCGCGTGACGGTCTTGAATTTGTAGCCGGGCGTGATGAACAGCGCGGTGTCGGCGCTGCCGGCCACCAGTTCGCCCGTCTGCGAGGCCGATTCCAGCGCGCGCAGGGAGGTGGTGCCGACGGCGACGACATCGCGCCCGTTGGCCTTCGCCGCGCGCACGGCGTCGACCGTCTCCTGCGCGATGGTGTACCACTCGGTGTGCATCTGGTGCTCGGAGAGGTCTTCCACACGCACGGGCTGGAAGGTGCCGGCGCCCACGTGCAGGGTCACATAAGCGAAGTTCACGCCTTTCGCCGCCAGTTTATCCAGCAGCGGCTGGTCGAAATGCAGGCCGGCGGTGGGCGCGGCGACCGCGCCCGGCTCCTTCGAATACACGGTCTGGTAACGCTGCTCGTCGAATTCGTCGGCCGCGTGCTCGATGTAGGGCGGCAGCGGCAGACGGCCGTGCGCTTCGATCAGCTCGAACACGTCGCCTTCGAAATGCAGGGTGAAGAACTCGCCGGCGCGCTCGCCGGTGGTGACGTCGAAGGCGTCGGCCAGGCGGATGCGGTTGCCGGGTTTCGGCGACTTGGAGGCGCGTACTTGCGCCAGCACGGTGCGGTCGTCCAGCACGCGCTCGACCAGCACCTCGACCTGGCCGCCGGTTTCCTTGACGCCGAAGAAGCGCGCTTTCAAAACGCGCGTGTTGTTCATTACCAGCAGGTCGCCGGCCTGCAGCTGGTCGACGATGTCGGCGAAATGGCGGTCGGTGATCTGCTCGCCATCGAGCTGGAGGAGGCGCGAAGCACTGCGGTCCGGCAGCGGCAATTGCGCGATGCGTTCGGGCGGCAGGTCGAAATCGAAATCGGAAAGCGAATACATTCTGGTCAATTCTGGGAAAATGAGGGCTGGCAGCCTTACAATATGGCCCCAAGTACGTGCGGCGAACCCTCTATTTTACGCCACTGCACGCGAAGATGCCTGCTATATGCCCGCCCCAAAGACTCCTCCCGCCCCGAAAACGACACAAACCAAGCTCGCCAAGCTCGGCCTGCGCAGCGACATGGACCTGATCCTGCACCTGCCGCTGCGCTACGAGGACGAGACGAAGATCGTGCCGATCCGCGAGGCCTGCCTGCGCGGCGGCCATGTATCGCAGGTCGAAGGCGTCGTCATCAAGAACGAGATCAGCCTGAAACCGCGGCGCCAGCTGCTCGTCACCATTGCCGACGACAGCGGTGAACTGCTGCTGCGCTTCATGAATTTCTACGGCAGCCAGGTCAAGCAGCTCTCGGAGGGCGTGCGCGTGCGGGCCCGCACCGAAATAAAACACGGCTTCTTCGGGGCCGAGATGGTGCACCCGACCTATAAAGTCGTGAACGAGAATGCGCCGCTGCCCACTTCGCTGACGCCGGTGTATCCGTCTGGCGAGGGCTTGTCGCAGCCGATCCTGCGCCGCGCGATTGCGGAGGCGATGCGGCGGGTGGACTGGACCGACACCGTGCCGCCGGCCATCCGGCGCCAGATGGACCTGATCGACTTCGAGCCGGCCGTCAAGATGCTGCACTACCCGCCGGTCGACGCCGACGAATACGCGCTGATGGAAAAATCGCATCCGGCCTGGACGCGCATGAAGTTCGACGAGCTGCTGGCGCAGCAGTTGTCCCTGAAACGCGCCCAGCGCGCGCGCCGCGACAAGGGCGCGCCCCATTTGCGCGCGGTCGGCCGGCTGTCCGAAGGTTTTCTCGGCGCCCTGCCCTTCGCCCTGACCGGCGCCCAGCAGCGCGTGGTGCAGGAAATCCGTGCCGATTTGCGCGAGGGCTATCCGATGCAGCGCCTGCTGCAGGGCGACGTCGGCAGCGGCAAGACGGTCGTGGCGGCGCTGGCCGCCGCGCAGGCGATCGATTCCGGCTACCAGGCGGCCCTGATGGCACCGACCGAGATCCTCGCCGAGCAGCATTTCCGCAAGATCGCGGCGTGGATGGAGCCGCTTGGCGTGAAGGTCGCCTGGCTGACGGGCAGCCTGAAAAAGAAAGACAAAGCGGCGGCCAACGAGATGGTGGAATCGGGCGAAGCGCACCTGGTCATCGGCACCCATGCGCTGATCCAGGACACGGTGCAGTTCGCGAAGCTGGGCCTGGTGATCGTCGACGAACAGCACCGCTTCGGCGTCGGCCAACGCCTTACCTTGCGCAACAAGGGCAGCGACGGCCTGGTGCCGCACCAACTGATGATGTCGGCCACGCCGATCCCGCGCACGCTCGCCATGACGTATTACGCGGATTTGGAAGTGTCGGTGATCGACGAGCTGCCGCCCGGGCGCACCCCGATCGTCACCCGTGCGATCGACCAGAACCGGCGGGACGAAGTCATCGAGCGCGTGCACGCGGCCGTGCTCGAGGGGCGGCAGGCGTACTGGGTCTGTCCGCTGATCGAAGAGTCGGAAGCGCTGCAGCTGCAGACGGCGACCGAAACCTACGAAACCCTGGCGGAAGCCCTGCCCGACTTGCAGGTGGGGCTGGTGCACGGGCGCATGAAGCCGGCCGAGAAACAGGCGGTGATGGATGCGTTCACGGCCGGCGAGGTGCACGTGCTGGTGGCGACCACCGTCATCGAAGTGGGCGTGGACGTGCCGAATTCTTCGCTGATGGTCATTGAACATGCCGAGCGCTTCGGCTTGTCGCAATTGCACCAGCTGCGCGGGCGCGTGGGGCGGGGATCGGCGGCCAGCGTTTGCCTGCTGCTGTACCAGAGCCCGCTCGGCCAGGTGGCGAAGCAGCGCTTGCTGACGATGCGCGAGACGACCGACGGCTTCGAGATCGCACGGCGCGATTTGGAGATTCGCGGCCCGGGCGAATTTTTGGGCGCGCGCCAGTCGGGACAGGCGATGCTGCGGTTTGCCGACCTGGAGACGGACCAGTGGCTGGTGGAACATGCGCGCGATATCGCGGCCAGTTTATTGGAGAGCGAGACCGGGCCGAATGTCGAGATCGTGGATGCGCACCTGGCGCGCTGGCTGGGCGGGCGCGAGGAGTTCTTGAAAGTCTGAGCCGCAAGGCCCGGTTGGCTTGTAGGGGATGTAGGGTGGGCGGGTTTCCCGCCCACGCGGTGATAGTTGGCGTATGCCGGTTCGAGCACGAAATCGGAGCCGATAACGATCACCGCGTGGGCGGGGGACCCGCCCACCCTACGGTCCAGCACACCCGTTTTCAATGTTGCTGTGCTCCGATCCAGATACTAGTGCTCGACGCGGCTGCTGTGGCCCGCCAGGATTTCCCAGCAACCGCGCTCGGACCGGCCCCATACACGCGTGTAGCGGAGGTCCTCCTCGAATGCCGCCTCGCCAAACAACCCGGCGACCTTCATGCGTACTGAAACCACTGCCAGGCCGCTCCTCGCACTGACGCGAAGCTCCGATGGCTCGAGCGTATGCAAGCTGAGCACACCATCCCGGTGCATGTCCAGATCCTCCTGCTTTCCGCAGACTTGACCGAGGTGATTGGTAAAGATGAGATCAGGGGATATAAGTTCGCCCAGCACGGCACAATCCGATGCCAGCATCGCCAGCCGCAGGCGTTCTTCGAGAAGCGCAATTTGATCGAACAGGTCCTTGGCCATGGGTGAGCACTCCGATAGCGATGCGATGCCTGGTGAACAAGGCCCTTAGTCTTGCTTTGTCAGCTCGACCCCATCCACCGTCATCTTCCATTTGCCGTCCTCGCGGTGCGGCGGCTTGCTGACGACAAAAGTCGAGCGCAGGAAGGGCACGCCGACATCGAAATTATCGCCATTAAAACCCTGCAGGTCGACGCTGAGGTTGAGGTTCTTGCCGGGCTGGTTGCGCTTGTACTGGACCTTGCCGTCCTTGCCCATCTGGATGCGCATGTCCTTGCCCTGCCAGTCGCCGACATAGGCCATCTTGTCGGCGGGGACCGGGACAGGGTCGGCGTGGGCGGCCAGCGGCAGCAGGCAGGCGGCGAGGATGGCGGTACGCAGGAATTGCATGGGAGGCTCTCGGCAGGCAGTGGGTCGGGACGACCTGCCGAGTATTCGCGCATCGCGATGTGTTGTCAACATGCATACGCCGGGCGGCGCTGCGGGTTCAGCGTCGGTCGTCGGCAGCGTAAGTGAGACCGATCTGGCGCCGGATCTCGTCCATCACCCCCATCAGCGCCAGCGTTTCGTCGTGCGTCATGCCGGGACTCTCGATCGCGCCGTTCAAAAAGCAGCGCTGCGCTTCGATCGCTTCGTGCACGTAGCCGTTGCCGAGATACGGCGTGTCGATCGTGCGCGTGCTGCCGTCGTCCAGCACCACGGTAATCGAGCGCGCGCGGTGGAACATGGTGTTCATGCGGATGTGCCCGCGCGAACCCGACACCGTCAGCTCGCCTGGCGTGCGCGCCTGGAACGAGCAGCTGCAGACCGCCATCGCGCCGCCCGCATGTTTTAGCGTGAACCCGGTCTGCACGTCGACGCCGGTTGGTCCCATCTCGGCCTGCGCCTTCACCTCGGTCACGGGACCGAGCAGGCTGGAAGCGATCGACAGCGGATAGATGCCGAGATCGAGCAGCGCGCCGCCACCCAGCTCCGGATTGAAGACGCGGTGCTCGGGACCGAAGCTGGCCGTAAAGCCGAAGTCGGCCACGACCTGGTGCACGCTGCCGATCTCGCCCGCCGCGATCAGGCGCTTGACTTCGCCGAGGGCCGGCAGGAAGCGCGTCCACATCGCCTCCATCAGGAACCGGTTTTTGGAGCGCGCCAGCGCGACGACCTGCTCAGCCTCCCTCAGGTTCATCGTGAACGGTTTCTCGACCAGCACGCCTTTGCCGGCGCCCAGCGCCAGCAGGGCGTTTTCCGCATGCTGGGGATGGGGCGTGGCGACGTAGACCAGGTCGATGCCGCTTGCCGCAGCGAGGCCTGCGTAGGAGCCGAAGGCGGCTTCCGCACGGAACTCGGCGGCGAACTCCCTGGCTTTATCCAGGCTGCGCGATGCCACGCCGGCGAAGACGGCGCCCGGCACGTCCTGCAGCGCCGTGGCAAACGCACCTGCGATCTTGCCCGTGCCGAGGATACCCCAGCGAACGACATCAGCCATTGGTGCTCCTTTCAAGCCTGCGCTTTGGACGAAATACGGTCGTGTCCAGGTAAAAAGCCTGGTCCTGGCCTGGCCACCAGCCGGGCACGCCCAGCACCGGCAGCGGCGTGAAGCCCGAGCTGCTCAAGCCTTCATCGCGCAGCGCCTGCGCCACGGTGGCGTCGATCCAGGCGCGCTGGACGGCGGTGTCGAAGGTGAAATATTCATCCGGCGCGAACAGGACGCGCACGTGCGCCGTGATCGCCTTGCGCGGCGCGACCAGCTTTTCCATCAGCGCGTGGCCGAACAGCCAGAGCTGGGCATCCGGCCCGGACATGGCGCGCTTTTCGAACAGCGCCCGCTTTTCAAAGAGTGCGCCTTCCCAGCAGTGTGCGCGCAATTCGTCGACCAGCGCCCGCCCTTCGCTCGACGCGCGCACCACCAGCAGGGCCGCGTTCTCGTCAAAGATGGTGGCGGCGTCGCGCGCCGGCCCGCGCGCGCGGCTAGCCCCGGCCGCCGCGATCTGCGCCGCCTGCAAGGCGTTCAGCTCGCGCTTGATGAGCGGGAAAGTCTGCCACACGAGGCCATTGAAGAAGTCGTGCAGGTTCTCGCGCGTGGGCACCTTGCCCGTGGCGCTGATGAACTCTTCATACGCCATCCCCTCCGGCAGCGACGCCTGCGGCACGAAGGCGATGGGCAGGCCGCGGTGGTTGCGCAGCGCCAGCAGCGCGGCCTGGCGGTTGAAGGCGCCTGCAAACTCCTCGCCCTCGAGACCGAGGGCTTGATAAGCCGGGCGCACGGCGTCGTACCACGGCCGCGACCAGTCGATCTGCGCAAACTCCGACGTCACTTACAGCATCTTCCAGTCGATGCGTTCGCCCGCGTTCAGCGGCACCAGCTGGTGTTCGCCCATCGGCACCGTGGCCGGCAGCGTCCACGATTCGCGCGTCAAGGTGATCGTGCCTTCGTTCTTCGGCAGGCCGTAGAAGGCCGGGCCGTTCAGGCTGGCGAAGGCTTCGAGCTTGTCGAGCGCGCCGGCGTCGGCAAAGGCTTGCGTGTACAGCTCCATCGCGTGCAGCGCGGTGTAGCAGCCGGCGCAGCCGCAGCTCGACTCTTTCGCGCCGATGGCGTGCGGCGCCGAATCGGTGCCGAGGAAGAAGCGCTCGTCGCCGCTGGTGGCCGCCGTCACCAGCGCCAGGCGGTGTTCTTCGCGCTTCAGCACCGGCAGGCAGTAATAGTGCGGACGGATACCGCCGCGGAAGATCTCGTTGCGGTTGTAGAGCAGGTGGTGCGCGGTGATCGTCGCCGCGATCGGGCCTTCGGCCTCGGCCACGTACTGGGCCGCGTCCTTGGTGGTGATGTGCTCGAAGACGATGCCCAGGGTCGGCATGTCGCGGCGCAGCGGACGCATCACGCGTTCGATGAACACGGCTTCCCGGTCGAACAGGTCGATGTCGTGATCGGTCACTTCGCCATGCACCAGCAGCGGCATGCCGAGTTCCTGCATCACTTCCAGCACCTTGTAGCATTTTTTGAGGTCGGTGACGCCGGCATCGGAATTGGTGGTGGCGCCCGCCGGGTACAGCTTCACCGCGTGGATGAAACCGGTGTCCAGGGCGCGCCGGATCTCGTCCGGGTCGGTGTTGTCGGTCAGGTACAGCGTCATCAGCGGCTCGAAGCTGCTGCCTTCCGGGAGCGCGGCCAGGATGCGGTTGCGGTAGGCGGCCGCATCGGCGGTGGTGGTGACGGGCGGCTTCAGGTTCGGCATCACGATCGCACGCGCAAACTGGCGCGCGGTGTGCGGCAGCACGCTGGCCAGCGCCGCGCCGTCGCGCAGGTGCAGGTGCCAATCGTCTGGACGGGTGATGGTGATGGATTGCGGGATCTCGATGGTGGACATGGCGGCTCTCGGATTGCGGGACGGCGTCATTTTACCTGCATAGGGGATGGCGTGCCGCCTTGGCCTGCCGCCTTGGCGCGCCGCCTTGGCGGGCGCGCTTGCACCCATGTCTCGAATGTGGGAGACTGCATCGCAATTGCAATGCATTTCGGAGTATTGATGAAAACCTCGACGATTCCCTCGCTCCGTGTGAAACCGGAGCTGCGCACTGCGGCCGAAAGCGTGTTGCAGGAAGGCGAAACCCTGTCCGGCTTCGTCGAGCAATCGCTTCGCCAAAACATCCAGCGCCGGCAAGCCCAGCAGGAATTCATTGCGCGCGGCCTGGCGTCGGCTGCAGAGGCCGAGCGCACTGGCGAATATTTCGACGCCGACGACGTCCTGCGCGAACTGGACGTCATGCTCGATGAAGCGACGCGAGCGCAAAAATGAGTTTCAAAGTCCGCTACACCAGGGCGGCACGTGAAGACTTGCAGGAGTTATACGCATACCAACTACGGCACAGCTTGCAGTCCGCAAAGCGGGCACGTGACACCATCGCGAAAGCGATGGAGCTGTTGAAGGAGTTTCCATTCACCTGCCGGAAAGCGGATGGGAGCAATCCATTTTTGCGCGAACTCGTCATTTCGTTCGGCGGTGCGGGATATGTGGCGCTGTTCAGGATCGATGACAAGGATACGGTGACGATCCTGGCGGTCCGGCATCAGCGGGAGGATGATTATTTGTAGCAGGAGAAGTGGCTCCTCCTCCGAGCGATATTTCAGCGAGCGATATTCGCTGGCTGCACGACATGCGAACGTTGTACCGCGTGGGCACGGAGTGCCCACCCTACGAACACCGCCCCGTCAGTGAATGATCTTCGCCAAGAACTCGCGGGCGCGCTCGGAGCGCGGGGCGGTGAAGAAGGCGTCGGTCGGGGTGTCCTCGACGATGCGGCCGTGGTCCATGAAGACGATGCGGTCGGCCACCTTGCGCGCAAAACCCATTTCGTGGGTCACGACCATCATCGTCATGCCGTCCTGGGCCAATCCAACCATTACGTCGAGCACTTCGCCGATCATTTCCGGGTCGAGCGCGGAGGTCGGTTCGTCGAACAGCATCGCCACCGGGTCCATCGCCAGCGCGCGGGCGATCGCCACGCGTTGCTGCTGGCCGCCGGAGAGCTGGGCCGGGAATTTGTCCTGGTGCGCCAGGAGGCCCACGCGGTCCAGGTAGCGCAGGCCGCGCTCGAGCGCCTCGCCCTTGGCGCGCCCCAGCACTTTTACCTGGGCCAGCGTCAGGTTCTCGCGCACCGACAGGTGGGGGAACAACTCGAAATTCTGGAACACCATGCCGATCCGCGCGCGCAGCTTCGGCAAATCCGTCCTGCGGTCGGTAACCAGCACGCCGTCGACATGGATCGCGCCGTGCTGCACCGGTTCCAGGCCATTGACGGTCTTGATCAGTGTCGACTTGCCGGAACCGGATGGGCCGCAGACCACCACCACATCGCCCCGCGCCACCTGCGTGCTGCAATCCGCGAGCACCTGGAAGTCGCCGTACCATTTACTGACCTTGTCGATTTCAATCATGTTTCGCCACTTGTTTACCAAACCTGCACCACACCTTTGACCGTGCTTGACAGCACTAACAGCCCCTAGGATACTGCGGAACTTGCCAATATACTCAGAATCAGAACGAATCCTCGTTCGCTCTTGAAACCACCTTATTTTTCCCGCCCCGGTGCGCCAGGAGTCCACTCCGGCAAACCGGGCCGAACGCGCAGGCCGACTACAGGACTCAGCCCATGAACAATCGAAACCGTCTCACCACTTATATCCTGATCGGCCTCGCGCTGGGCATTGTCGTCGGCTACGTCGCCAACGCGAACTTGACGAATCCAACCGGTTTCGCCGACACGATGGCGCTGGTGACGACGCTGTTCCTGCGCCTGATTAAGATGATCATCGCGCCGCTGGTCTTCTCGACCCTGGTGGTCGGCATCGCCAAGATGGGCGACGCCAAGGAAGTGGGCCGCATCGGCGTCAAGGCGCTGGGCTGGTTCATCATCGCCTCGATCCTCTCGCTGTCGCTGGGCCTGATCCTGGTGAACCTGTTCCGTCCGGGCGACGCGATGGCGATCTCGGGCCACCTGCCGCCGGTCGGTTCGAAGACCGACATCGTTACCTCCGGCCTGACCTTGAAAGAGTTCATCACCCACCTGGTGCCGTCCTCGATCGTCGACGGCATGGCGAAGAACGAGATCCTGCAGATCGTCGTGTTCTCGATCTTCTTCGGCACCGCGGCCGCCGCCGTCGGCGCGCGCGCCACGCCGCTGATCGAAGCGGTCGACGGCGTCGCCCACATCATGCTGAAAGTGACCGGCTATGTGATGAACTTCGCGCCGATCGCCGTGTTTGCGGCGGTGGCCGGCATCATCGCCAAGAGCGGCCTGGGCGTGCTGCAGACCTACGGCATCTTCATGGCCGAGTTCTACCTCGGCATCATCCTGCTGTGGGTGATCCTGATCCTGATCGGCATGGCCTTCCTCGGCCCGCGCGTGCTGCGCCTGATCAGCCTCCTGAAAGAGCCGACCCTGCTGGCCTTCTCGACCGCGTCGTCGGAAGCGGCCTTCCCGAAAACCCTGGAAGGACTGGAGCGCTTCGGCGTCAAGAACCGCCTGGCCGCGTTTGTCCTGCCGATCGGTTACTCGTTCAACTTGGACGGCTCGATGATGTACTGCACCTTCGCCGCCGTCTTCATCGCCCAGGCCTACGGCATGGACATTCCGCTGTCGACCCAGATCATGATGATGCTGGTGCTGATGCTGACCTCGAAGGGCATGGCCGGCGTGCCGCGCGCTTCGCTGGTCGTGATCGCCGCGACGCTGTCCCAGTTCAACATCCCGGAAGCGGGCCTGCTGCTCCTGCTCGGCATCGACCACTTCCTCGACATGGCGCGTTCGGCCACCAACGTGATCGGCAACGGCATCGCCACCGCCGTCGTCGCGAAATGGGAGGGCGACCTCGAAGAGCCGGTGCCGTACAAGGACGTGGCCACCTCGCCGCTGCGCTGATCGCGCGCCAACAAGAGTACGAGGCCTCCCAGCGATGGGAGGCCTTTTTTCATGCAATCAAGGAGAAGTTCATGCTGTTCCAGAAAACCGCCCGCTCGGCCGCCACGCTGTTCGGGTTCCTGTTCTGCCTGGCCTTTGCGGCACAGGCCCAAACTGCCAAACTGCCGAACGTGACCATCCTCGCCACCGGCGGGACCATCGCCGGCACCGGCGCCACCAGCACCACCACCGTCGGCTACACGGCCGCCACCGTCGGCGTGCAGGCGCTGATCCAGGCCGTGCCCGAGATGACGAAGATTGCCAACGTCAGCGGCGAGCAGGTGTTCCAGATCGCCAGCGAGAACATGGGCAACGAGCACTGGCTGACCCTGGCCAAGCGCGTCAACACCTTGTTGGCGCAATCGAACGTGGACGGCATCGTCATCACCCACGGCACCGACACGCTGGAAGAGACGGCCTATTTCCTGAACCTGGTCGTCAAGAGCAGGAAGCCCGTTGTGCTGGTCGGCTCGATGCGTCCCTCGACCGCGCTGTCGGCCGATGGCCCGATCAACCTGTACAACGCGGTGCTGCTGGCCGGTTCGCAGGAGGCGGTCGGGCGCGGCGTGCTGGTGACCCTGAACGACCAGATCAACGGCGCGCGCGACGTGACCAAGACGAATACGGTCACGGCCGACACGTTCAAAACGACGGAACTGGGCATGCTCGGCTACATCGTGGGCGGCAAGCCCTTCTTCTACCGCGCGTCGACCCGCAAGCACACGGTCGATACCGAATTCGACGTAATGAATTTGTCGGTGCTGCCGCAAGTGGACATCGCGTACGCCTATGCGAACGTGGGGCCAGTGGCGATCGACGCGCTGGTGGCGGCGGGCGCCAAAGGGCTGGTGCATGCGGGCGTGGGCGATGGTTCGCTGCCGGCCAAGGTGCGCCCTGCCTTGTCAAGCGCGCGCAAGAAGGGCGTGATCATCGTGCGTTCGAGCCGGGTTGGCCAGGGCATCGTGGCGCGGAATGGCGAAGCGAATGACGACGCGCTCGATTTCGTGGCGGGGGATAATCTGTCGCCGCAGAAGGCGCGCATCCTGTTGATGCTGGCCTTGACCAGGACGAGCAATACGCGGGAAATTCAGAAGATGTTTAGTACGTATTGATTTGTTCGCAGCGGTTAGTGGCGCTGTTGCGTGTTTTGTTATTGGTGTGTTGAATCCGCGTGGGCATGAATGCCCACCCTACGGGCGCCGTTCGAGGCGAGTTCATACGGAACCCGTCCCGTAGGGTGGGCACTTGTGCCCACGCGGATCATGCAAACCACTCACGCCCCACGCAACAGCGCCACGTCCGCCTGAATTACTCCCCCTGCAATTCCAACGGCGGCGACGCCAACTCCTCATCCGGCCGCGCCAGCTGGCGCTCCCACATCTGCGCATACAAGCCGCGCGCGGCGAGCAAACTCTGATGCGTCCCGCGCTCGACGATCTTGCCGTGATCGAGCACGATGATCTGCTGCGCGTCCGCGATCGTCGACAAGCGGTGCGCGATCACCAGCGTGGTGCGATTCCTCGCAATCTCCTTCAGCTGCGCCTGGATCGCCTGCTCCGCCTTCGAGTCGAGCGCCGACGTCGCTTCGTCGAAAATCAGGATCGCCGGATTTTTCAATAGCGTCCGGGCGATCGCCACCCGCTGCTTCTCGCCGCCCGACAGTTTCAGCCCGCGCTCGCCGACCATCGTCGCATACCCGTCCGGCAGGCTTTCGATGAAGTCGTGGATCGAGGCCGCGCGCGCCGCGGCGACGATGTCCTCGCGGCTCGCTCCCGGCCGGCCATAGGCGATGTTGTATTCGATCGTGTCGTTGAACAGCACCGTATCCTGCGGCACGATACCGATCGCCGACCGCAGCGAGGCCTGCGTGATGGACCGGATGTCCTGGCCGTCGATGCTGATCGAGCCCTTGTTCACGTCATAGAAACGGAACAGCAGCCGCGACAGGGTCGATTTTCCGGAACCGCTATGGCCGACCACCGCAGTCGTGGTGCCGGCCGGGATGGCGAAGTCGACGTCGAACAGGATCTGGCGCTTGCTTTCGTAGCTGAACTCCACATGCGAAAACTGCACATGGGCGCCACGCGCGACCAGCGGCTGGGCGCCCGGCGTGTCGGCCACTTCGCGGTTCTGGTCGAGCAGGCCAAACAGGCGCTCCATGTCGGCCAGCGCCTGCTTGATTTCGCGGTAGATCACGCCCAGGAAATTCAGCGGGATGTACAGCTGGATCATGAACGAGTTCACCAGCACCAGGTCGCCCAGCGACATCGTGCCGGCGATGACGCCCTCGGTCGCGCGCCACAGGATCAGCGTGACGGCGGTGGCGATGATCAGCGACTGGCCCGTGTTCAGCACCGACAGCGAGGTCTGCGAGCGCACCGCGGCGTTTTCGTAGCTCTGCAAGCCCTGGTCGTAGCGCTTCGCTTCATAGTCTTCGTTGCCGAAGTATTTGACGGTTTCGTAGTTGATCAGCGAGTCGATGGCCTTGGTGTTGGCTTTCGAGTCCAGTTCGTTCATCGTGCGCCGGAAGTGCGTTCTCCATTCGGTCACCAGCACCGTAAACGTGATGTAGGTCGCCAGCGCGACGGCGGTGATGATGCTGAACCACTTGTCGTAGTGGATGACCAGGTAGCCCAGCACCAGCGTGATCTCGACCAGGGTCGGCAGCACGTTGAAGAGCGAGTAGGAGATCAGCGAATTCACGCCGCGCGTGCCGCGTTCGATATCGCGCGTCATGCCGCCGGTCTGGCGGTTCAGGTGGAAACGCAGCGACAGCGCGTGCAGGTGGCGGAACACCTGCAGCGCAATCGTGCGCACCGCCCGTTGCGTGACGCGCGCGAACAGGAATTCGCGCAGCTCGGTAAACACCGTGGTCGACAGGCGCAGTAAACCATAAGCCACCAGCGCGCCGAGCGGCAGCACCAGCAGCGCTTGCGGATGGGCCGGGTCGATCGCGAGCTGGTCGATCAGTTTTTTCAGCACCAGCGGCACGCCGACGTTGGCCATCTTGGCGCCGATCAGCGCGCCGAGGGCGGCGATGACGCGCCATTTGTAGACCCACAGGTAGGGGAACAGCGTCTTGAGGGTCGCCCAGTCGCTACGCTGCCGGCCTTTCGCATCAGGGGGTGGGAGGGAAGTCGTGGAATGGCGTCGCATGGCAGGGATCCGGGATCTATGGTTCAATTCGGGACGATTGTAGCTTTTCACGAGAAATCAAGATGACCACGCCAGAAAACACCGCCCCTGTCCACACCAACCGCCTGCCGGAAGGAAAAATGCCGCAGCTGCGTGTGATGCCGGGCCCGCCCGACGCGAACGTCTACGGCGACGTCTTCGGCGGCTGGATCATGGCGCAGGTCGACATCGCCGGCTCGCTGCCGGCCACCCGCCGCGCGAACGGCCGCGTCGCGACGATTGCGGTGAACTCCTTCCTGTTCAAGAACCCGGTATTCGTCGGCGACCTGCTGTCGTTTTACGCCGATATCGTCAAGGTAGGCAACACCTCGATCACGGTGTACGTCGAGGTGTACGCCGAGCGCAACCGCCTGCAGTCGAACATCGTGAAAGTCACCGAAGCGACGCTGACCTATGTCGCCACCGGCCCGGACCGCAAGCCGCGCCAGTTGCCGCCGATCGAATCGCTGATCTCGCATCAGTAAGCCGTGAAGGAAGCACGCCGCAGCTTCCTGCTCGATGCGGCGCGCCTGGCCGCTGCGGCCTCGGCCGGCACAGCGTTCGGCGCGGCTGCGGCGGGCGCCGCGTATCCGTTCTCGCTCGGCGTCGCCTCCGGTTCGCCGCTGCCCGATGCCGTCATTCTTTGGACCCGCATCCTGCCCGATCCGTTGAACGCGGCATCGGCGCCGCCGCTGGCCCTGACGGTGCGCTGGGAAGTGGCGGAAGACGAAGCCTTCAGGAAGATTATCGCGCGCGGCAGTGCCGTCGCCTCGCCCGCCCTCGCCCACAGCGTCCATGTGGATGCGAGCGGTTTGCGGCCCGACCGCTGGTACTGGTACCGCTTCATGCTGGGCGATGCGGTCAGTCCGGTCGGGCGTACCCGCACAGCACCGGCAAACGGCACCATGCCCTCGAAGCTGAAGCTGGCCATCGCCTCCTGCCAGCACTGGGAATTCGGCCACTACGCGGCGCACCGCCACATCGCGGCAAGCTCGCCTGACCTTATCGCTTTCCTCGGCGATTACATCTACGAGTGGGGCCCCTACCAGCTGCGCCATCCCGAGCGGGCCGTGCGCACCGACGAATCGTTCACGCTGGCGCAGTACCGCGCACGCTATGCGCAATATAAAAGCGACCGCGACCTGCAGGCGGCGCACCTGGCCGCGCCCTGGATCGTGACCTGGGACGATCACGAAGTCGCCAACGATTACGCCGGCGACATCGACGAACGCTTATCGGGCGACTTCGCCGCACGCCGCGCCGCCGCGTATCAAGCCTTTTATGAACACATGCCGCTGCGCCTGGCGCCTCCCCGCGATGGCCGCTTCGGCGGCATCCGCATGTTCCAGCGCTACGACTGGGGGAGGTTGGCGCGCTTCCACGTGCTCGACGACCGCCAGTATCGCTCGACGCCGCCCTGCCCGAAGCCGGGCCGCGGCGGCTCGAACGTGGTGCTGGCGCGCGCCTGCGAGGCCTTGCGCGACCCGTCGCGCACGATGCTGGGAAGCGAGCAGGAAGCCTGGCTGGCGCAGGGCTTGCTGTCTTCGCGCGCGCAGTGGAACGTCCTCGCCCAGCAGACGCCGATGGCGCAGTCGAGCGGCGTGCCGATCCAGTCTCCCGAGGATGGCCGCTTCTGGACCGATGGCTGGGATGGCTATCCGCTGGCGCGGCGGCGTTTACTGGACACGCTGGTGAACAGCGGCGCGCGCAATCCCCTGGTGCTGGCAGGCGACGTGCACACCTTTTATGCGAGCGAACTGCGGACGGACTTCAACCGCCCGGTGTCGAAGGCGAATCCTGTGCTCGCGGCGGAATTCTGCGGGACCTCGGTCACCTCGAGCTCGCGGCCGCAGCATCGCACGCAGGAGAATGTCGAGCGCAATCCGCACATCCTGTACGGGCGCAGCGACCGGCGCGGTTATATGCTGCTGGAGCTGACGCCGCAGGCCACCAACGCGCGCTTCATGGCGCTCGACGATGTGCACGATGCGGGGTCGAACCAGTCGGAACTCGCTGCGTTTACGGTGACGGACCGGATCGTGGGCCTGCGCCGCAGCTGAACGGCGATTCATTCGCCTGGCTTCTACGGCAAGCTGATCTATAAGACATGCTTATGGTGCTGGTGCGTCCACCGGGCGATTCCCGCGCACCTGGAAGCGGCTCGCCGCAATCGGTTTCCCCGCGCTGTCGACCAGCTCCAGCCGGTGCTCCCCCTGGACCAGGCGCCAGGCGGCCGGCGCGCCCGCCTCCCCTGCTTCGGCGCCATCGACGCGCCAGCGCAGGCCGGCGCCGCCTTGGGCGCGGAACAGGACGCGTTCGAGCTGCTCGGGAATATCCGGATCGGCCGCGATGATGCTGCCGTCGGCCGGGTAGACGATCCGCGGCGCCTGCCGGGCTGCCGGCACGGCTTCGATCTCGCTGGTCTCGGTCCCGGCCAGGAACCATTCCGTCCGCGGCGGCTCATGCGCGGGCTCGAAGCGCAGCTCGCGCCGGACCAGTGCGCGCGGCGCCGCTCCTTGCCGGCCGGGGCGGTCGCGGTGCAGGTAATCCATGAGGTCGCGCCAGACCGGCGCCGCGCCGGAGACGCCGGAGACGTCCCACATCGGCTGCCCGTCGAAATTCCCGACCCAGACGCCGACCGTGTAGCGGTCCGAGTAACCGAGGCACCAGTTGTCGCGCATGTCCTTGCTGGTGCCGGTTTTTACGGCACTCCAGTAGGTGGTCGCAAGTTCGCTGCGCAGGCCGAAGGTCGGGCTGCGGGCGCCGCGGTCGGACAGGATATCGCCGACGATCCAGGTGGCGCCGGCATCGAGCACGCGCCTTGGCTGCTCCAGCCCACGCGGGCGCAAGGTGACGGAACCCTGCACGCCGCCATTGGCCAGCGTGCGGTAGGCATTCGTCAGCTCCAGCAGCGAGACGTCGGCCGATCCCAGCGCCAGCGAGGGGCCGTAGAACTGGGCGTCTTCCGTCAGCGAGGTGAGACCGAGTTCCTGCAGCCGCGCATGAAAGCGGTCCAGCCCCGTCATCAACAGCGTGCGCACCGCCGGGATGTTGAGCGAACTGGCCAGGCTAGTGCGCACGCTCGCCAGGCCTTTGTAGTGGCGGTCGTAATTCTGCGGCACGTACATGCCGGCGCCGGCGGCGATGTCGACCGGGCTGTCGTCGACCAGGGAGGCCGCCGTGAGCAGGCGCCGTTCCAGCGCGAGTTCATATAAAAACGGTTTCAGGGTCGAACCGGCCTGGCGCAGCGCCATGACGCCATCGACTTCGCTGTTGCCGGCATTGCCGACATAGGCCAGCAGTTCGCCGCTGGCGTTGTCGATCACGACCAGCGCGCCGTCGCCGGCATTGCGCCCGGACAGCGCGCGCAGGTGGCGGTGCAGCGAATCGAGCGCGAAGCGCTGCAGGTTTGCGTCGAGCGTGCTGCGCCCGGCCAGGCCGCCGTCGCCGAGCAGCTTGCGCGCGGCCTGGCGCGCCGTGGTATCGGTCGCCGCCATGGCGGGGCGGCCCAGCGCCACCTCGGCCTGCCACTCGATCGACGCGCAGCTGGCGCTTGATGCCGGTTCGTTGAGCTCGCGCGCAATCGCGCAGGCGCGCCGTGCGACCGCCTTGGGGGCGGCGCCGGGCGCGCGCAGCAGCGCCGCCAGGATGCCCGCTTCCGCCTGGTCCAGTCCCGAGGGCGCCTTACCGAACAGCGCACGCGCGGCCGCACCAACGCCTTGCAGCTCGCCGCGGAAGGCGGCCAGGTTCAGGTAAGCCTCGAGGATCTGCGCCTTGCTCCAGCCGGCCTCGATCTCGCGCGCGGCCAGCGCCTGGTCCCATTTCTGGCCCCAGGAGCGGCCGCCGCCGCCGGCGCGCAAGGCGGGGTCGAGCAGGCCGGCCAGCTGCATCGTGATGGTCGAGGCGCCGCGCGGTCGCTTGCGCAGCAGGTTGTCCCAGGCGGCCTGGCCGACCGCGCGCAGGTCGATGCCGCCATGCTCCATGAAGCGCGCGTCCTCGGCCTGCATCACGGCCGCGCCAAGGGCCGGCGAGATGTCCGCCAGCGGCGTCCAGGCCAGGCGCCGCACCTGCATGTCGATGCGCAGCGCGTCGAGCGGCACGCCGTGGCGGTCCAGCAGCTGGGCGTCCGAGGTGCGGTATGCGGCCTGCACCTGGGCCGGCGTCGGCACCGCAGCAGGAGCAGCAGCGGCCACCGCGCACAGCAAGGCAGCCGCCAGCAGCGCCAGCGCACGCCGCATCAACGCCCCACCACGACCGCCGCGTTCGGCGCTTCGCCGAACATCTCGGGGCTGTACATCGCCTCGACGCGGGTCGGCGGCAGGCTGAAATGTCCTTCGTTATTCAGGCGCACCGTGTACTCGATGGTCCACTTGCCTTTCGGGACGAACGCATAATAGGCGCGGAAGGCGCCGCTGGTGCGCTCCTCGTAGTCCGGCTGGACCCAGCCGCGCCGTTCTTCGCCGCGGGTGGCGATCTGCGCATCGCGGCCCAGGCCGGTGCCGAGGATGCTGGCGCTGGCGGGAATCGGATCGTCGACGACGACCCAGCTCATGTCAGCCTGCGCGTCGAGTTCGAGCTTCACGCGGTAGACGTCGCCGCGCGACCAGCTGCCGGCCTTGGCCTGCTCGACCGGCGTGACGCTGCGCGCAATGCGGTAGCCCGACGACAGCGGGGCTTTTAAGGGCACCGCCGCCAGGCTCTGCACGGTGGCCCAGGGCTTGCCGCCGCCGTTGTGGCGCAGCGTCAGCTGGGCCGGGCCTTCGGGCCAGCCCTGCAGCACGCTGGCAGGCACCGGGCCGGTCCAGCTGGCAGGCTTTCCTACCCCTGTCAGCACGGCGCTGCTGCTGCCGGTCACCGGCTGGGCTTCGAATCTGGCCGAGAATTTTTCCAGCGCCAGCTTGCCCCAGGCGTTGGCCAGCGTCGTGCCCCAGCGGCCCTTCTGCTGGCGGCCCAGCGTGCCGCGTGCGAGGCGGCCCATATCGGCCTGCCAGGCCGGGTTGTCGAGCATCGCCAGCAGCAGGCGGTTGGCGTTCACGTCGGCCGAGGCCATCAGCCACCACCAGTCGTCGCTGCGTTCGGTGGAAAAGCCCATCGTCGTGCCCTGCAGGTTCAGGCGCGCGCGCAGGATACGCTGCGCTTCGGCCAGCAGGACCTCGCGCCGCGCCAGCGCGGGCGAGCGTTCCAGCACCAAATACCAGTCGATGACGGCCGATGTCGGCCACAGGCTGGGCGCAATCGTGAACGATTCCAGCCACTCGCCGCGCACCGGTGCTTCGCGCGACAGCGCCTCGAGCGCGGCCAGCTTGCGCACCGCCAGTTCGCCGGTGCGCAGGTTCGAGCCGCGCACCGTTTTGCCTTCGACGAAAGCCTGCAAGCCGGCCTGCATGCGTGCGCGCTGCTCCGGCTCGATCTCGAAACCCGCCTCCCGCGTCACCGACAGGACATAGGCCGTCAGGCTGTCGCTGCCCTCGTTCATTGTCGCGAAATATTTCAGCAGGCCGTCGCTGTCGAGATGCGCCGGCAGGGTCGCGGCGACATGCGTCCACGCTGTTTCGTCGCCCAGCGCCACCGCGCGCGAGGTGCGCTGTTCGAAACAGGTATAGGGATAGGCTGCCATGTAGTCGCGCATGCCGGCGAGATTGCCGCCGAGGCGCGGGCTGAAGCTGGTGCGCACGCCGCCGTGGCCGGGCAAGGCGTCAGCGGGACGGGCAACCTGCAGCGTCTTCGGCGCGTCGAGCTGCAGCAGGGTCGCCTGCAGCGTACGCACCGGCACCGCCGTCCCGACCTTCTGGGTGGCGCGCATGCTGTCGCCGGCGCCGCCGCTTTTCGCATCGACCTGCCAGCGCAGCGCCCCGGCCTGCGGTACCAAATAATCCCAGCCGACCTCGCGCGACTCGCCGGCGCCGAGCGCCACCGTCTGCGCAGCCAGCGCTTGCGGCGCATTCTCATCGGCGCTGACGCGCGCAGTCAACTGCACCTGCTGCGCATGGTCGGAGGCGTTACGCACGGTAAAACCGGCGCGCAGGCGATCGCCCTCGCGCACCAGTTGCGGCAGGCCGGACACCAGCATCAGGTCTTGCGTGCTGCGCACGTCGACCGACCCGGTGCCGAACAGGCCGGCGCCGGCGCTGGCCACGGCCACGATGCGAAAACTGGTCAGCGAATCGTTGAGCTGGACCGGCACCTGCGCTTCGCCCCTGGCGTCGAGTTTGACTTTTCCCTGCCACAGCAGCAGCGTATCGAACAGTTCGCGGCTGGCGCCACGCCCGCCGCCCCCGCCGTGCGCGACCGCCTTGCGGCCGAAGTGGCGCTTGCCCACTACCTGCATCTGCGCGGTCGCCGTCTGCACTTGCAGCGGCCGCTCGCTCATCATGGTCTCGAGCAGCTTCCAGCTGTCGTTGGGTTTCAGCTCCAGCAGGCCGACGTCGACCGCCGCCAGCGCGATCTCGGCGCCGGCCGGCAGCGGCTTGCCATCGGCGCGCGTGACCTTGACACGGACGCTGGCGCGCTCGCGCACCTTATAAACCGGCTTGTCGCTGGCGACCTGCACCTGCAATTCGTGCGCCGCCCAGCCGACCCGCACCGGAGAAATGCCGAGTTTATAGGCCGGCTTGCCGAGGTCGACCAGCGCGGTCGGCTGCACGCCGGCCACGCGCCCGCGCACCACCAGCGCCGACACGAAGACATTGGGCGCATAGCTCGCTTTCATCGGCACCGTGATCGCCGGATCCTGGCTTGAAATGCGCCGGACATAAGTGTCGAGGATGCCTTCGCGCTCGACCGTCACCAGCACGGTGGCCGCACGGAAGGGCATGCGCACCTGGAAGCGCGCGGCTTCCCCCGGCTCGAAGCGCGGTTTGACGGGCAGCAGGTCGATGCGGTCGTTGTCGGAAGCCTCGAACCAGGTGTCGCGGCGGCCGGCGATCCAGACGTCGCTGCGCGCCACGCTGGCGCGTCCCTCGGCATCGGCGGCGTGCGCGCGCAGGATCAGGTTGCCCTCGCCCGGCGCCTTCAGTTCGCACAGCAGCAGGCCGCGTTCGTTCGTGACGCCGGCGCAGGCCGCGCCGAGGCGCTTGATCTCGCTGCTGTTCTCGTACGCGTAGAAGCCGCCCACCAGGCGGCGCCGGTGCGAATACGTGAGACGCTGGAACACGTCGACGTCAAGCTGGACGCCGGCCGCCGGCTTGCCCTTCACGCCGAGCACGGCCACCTGGAATTTCATGGTGTCGCGGCTCATCCAGCTGTCCTGCTTGATGCCGACCGCCAGGCGCGACGGCCACAGGCTCACGCGGGTCGAGGCCGTGAGCGTTTCGCCGTTGGCGTCCTGGTAGCTCAGCTCGGCCAGCAGGCTGCGCGGCCGCTCCAGTTGCGGCAGGTCCGGCACCGTGACGCGGGCGCCGCCGGCGCGGTCGAGGGTCAGGCTTTGCGTGCGCGCGGCCGTGCTGCTGTCGTGTTCGGGTCCGGCTTCATCGACTTCATCCTCCTCCTCGTCGGACCAGCCGCCTGCGCCTTCCTGCTCGACGCCTTCCTTGACGTCGCCATTAGCAAACGCAAACCCGTCATAGCCGTCGAAGCGGGTGCTGGCCGGTTCCAGCACGGTTCTCAGCTTGACCGGCGCCAGTCCCGCCGGGCCGCCGGACAGGTAATTGACCTGCGCATCGAGCACGATGCTGTGCGGCGCCACCGCCGGTTCGGCCGGTCCCTTGAGCACGGCCTTCATGGTCGGCACCCGGAACTGCTCGACCCGGAAGCTGCCGGCGACCTGGCCGCCGATGACGACGTCGTATTGTCCCAGCTTGGAATCCGTCGGGATCGCCCATTCGCCAGGCGCCTGGCCGGAAGCATCCCATTTCAGGTCGAAGGCGATCTTGTCGCCGCTGCCTTGGTGCACCAGCCAGCCCTGCGAGGGGCGCGGCGCCTTGTCGGCGGCGGCTTCCGCCACCGGCCAGGAAGGGACGCTGCGCGGCGCCGGATCGCCTGCGCCGACCAGCGCCAACCCGGTGCCGACGCGGCGGCGCAGGAAGTGTTTCATGTGGACGGTCTCGCCGGCGCGCAGCAGCGTGCGGTCGAACACGGTGGCGACGACGCGGCTGTCCATGTCCATCGATCCGGTATTCAGGTTGAAGCGCCAGGACTCGATCCCGTGCTGCCACTCCGACAGCGTGAACGTGAAATCCTCGCCGTTGCGCGCGCTGACGAAATAGCCCCCGCCACGGCGGCAGGAGACGGACGGCAGCTCCTGGTGGATGCGCGCCACGCCGCTGGCATCGGTGACGCCGCTCCACAGTACTTTGCCGGCGCAGCTGCGCACGGCGACCTGGGCGCGCGCCACCGGCCGCCCCTTGTCGAGCGACGTCACCCAGACCAGCGAGGACTCGGCGCCACGCTTGAAGTGCGCCGCCATATTGGTCACCAGCGCCGTCGTGTGCACGTAGGCTGTGCGGCCCTTGTCGTTGATCGCCTTGCCCAACTGCGGGCTGGCCAGTTCGACGACATAAAAGCCCGGCTGGCGCAGCGGGATGCCGACCACTTCAAAGGCGCGCCGGCCGTTCGGCTTGGGCAGCGCGAAGCGTTCGACCGTGCCGCCGGCATTCGAGCCGAGCACCTGCTTTGTTAGCGCATCGCCGTACTGCTCGGACGGACTCGATACCGGGCCCCCCGCGAGCTTGCCGAGCCAGGCCATGATGTCCGCCTCCTGCGCGACGCGCAGGCTGGCGCCGCTGCTGCGCACGCTCGTCGCCAGCTTCGCTTCGACATTGCGCACCGTGACCGGCAGCATGCGATCGCCGCGCGCTTCGATGATGCCGAAGGGCGCGGCGAATTTCACCAGCGGCGGCTGGCGGTCGACGCGCAGCGCCAGCGCTCCCTGTTTGCCTGTCACGAGCGGGCGGCCGGCGTCGTCCTTCAAGCCGGGCGGCAGGCGCAGCTGCAGGGACGCCAGCTCGGGGAAGGGACCGGGGAAGGTCATGGCGCTGACAAAACCGCTCTTCGCCTCGTCGCCGAACTCCGGTGCGAAGCGTTTATTCGCCGGACCTTCGAGCTGGATCTTGCGGGCATCCGCCACGGGCACGGGCGCGCTGAACTCCAGCCGCACCGGTAAAAAGGGCACGCAGCCTGCCTTCGCGTTGACCCGGTCGCAGCGCAGCGCCAGGGTGAAATCGGGGCGCGTGTGCCAGGCCAGCTGCTGGTCGACGCTGTTGGCGATGCCGTTCGGCGCGGCGATCTCCTTGCTCCAGACGAGGGTGAGGTCGGTGTCGGCCGGCAGCGTGCGCCGGCATTGCAGCGCGACGATGGGGCCCTCGCCCAGCTTGTTCTTGAGCGGCGCGGACACGCTCCAGACCTGGCCGCGCGCGCGCCAGTAGAGGGTGAGATAGCGGTCGACGAAGTCGCGCCGCTGGGCCAGCACGCGCTCGCGCTCCTCGCCGGCCAGCACGCGTACGCCGATCTTTTCGTTGATGCCGCCCGCGCGGCACCAGGCATGGCCTTCGATGCTGGGCGCAGGCGCGGGCGCATCGAGGGCGAGAAGGAAAATTTGCTGCTCGTCGACCTGGCGGGCGCCCTCGTGCGGCAGCGAGCGCACGACCGACGGGCCGCCTGTGTGGAAGGAGAATGCGCGCGGGCCGGCGAGCGGCTGGCCGGCCAGGTCGCGCGCCTCCGGACGCAGGGTGAAGCTGCAGGCGACGGCGCCGGGCAGGTCGCGCTCGAAGTCGTAGCTCCAGGTGGCGCCGTCGATCCAGCGGCCCTTGCCCTTTTCGGGGCAATCGATGGCGAAGGGGTCGGGGGCACGGGGATCGCCGAAAGCGACCATCTGGTTCGAGAAGCGCGCCGTGACCTGGCGTACGGCCTTGACCGCGCCTTCGGGCGAGAACGCGGAGACGTTGGTTTGCGCGATGGCGCCGTGGGCGCACAGGGTCAGGACCAGGGAGGACAACACTCGGTTCATGGCGCGCATTCGCAGCTCCGCGGGAGGGAAGCTGCCAAGCTACGGCGGCGCGCAGGAGGCGCGTCTGGCCCGGGTCGACAGCCAGTTGAGTGTTGCAAAAAGGTGTGGATGTGTCAACGAATTCACGTTGGCAGCGCGGGGACGTTAGTGGGGCTGTTGCCTGTTACGTCCGTGGCGCCTTTGATCCGCGTGGGCGGGGAACCCGCCCACCCTACGGGTTAGGTTTGTGGCCGCTACGCGGAACGATAAAGTACCCGCGGCGGTAGTGCACCGTACGGGGTCATTGAGGCCAATGGCCTCAATGACGGGTTCACCGGGCACTCGTGCCCACGCGTTTCATCGGATGATCTGCCCAGGCGTCGACCGTCAGGCGCTCTGCTTCTCATCCCGCAACTCGCGCCGCAAGATCTTGCCGACATTCGTCTTCGGCAGCGTATCGCGGAACTCGATCAGGCGCGGACGCTTGTAGCCGGTCAGCTCTTCCTTGCAGAACTCCATCAGCGCCTCGCTGGTCAGCGCCGGATCTTTCTTCACCACGTACAGCTTCACCGCTTCGCCCGAGTGTTTATCAGGCACGCCGACGCAGGCCACTTCCAGCACGCCAGGATGCGAAGCGACGACGTTCTCGACTTCGTTCGGGTAGACATTGAAACCCGATACCAGGATCATGTCCTTCTTGCGGTCGACGATGCGGGTGTAGCCGCGCTCGTCCATGATGCCGATGTCGCCGGTTTTCAGGAAGCCGTCCGCGGTCATGACCTTGGCCGTTTCGTCGTCGCGCTTCCAATAGCCGGCCATCACCTGCGGGCCGCGCACGGCGATCTCTCCGGACTGGCCGAAGGGGACAGGTTTGTCCGCTTCGTCGAGGATCAGCACTTCGGTCGACGGCAGCGGCAGGCCGATGGTGCCGGTGAAATCGGTGATGTCGCAGCGGTTCGCGGTCACGACCGGCGAGGTCTCGGACAGGCCATACCCCTCGACGATCGGGGTGCCGGTAATCTTGAGCCATTTGTCGGCCACCGCCTGCTGCACCGCCATGCCGCCGCCCGGGCATACCAGGTAGCTCGAATGGTCGAGATTCGCAAAGGCCGGCTGGTTGATCAAGCCGTTGTAGAGGGTGTTCACGGCCGGGAAGACGTTGATGCGGTACTTGCCCAGTTCCTTGATAAAGCCGTCCATGTCGCGCGGGTTCGGGATCAGCACGTTCATGCCGCCCAGGCGCATGCCGAGCAGCGCGCAGACGGTCAGCGCATAGATATGGTACAGCGGCAGCGCGCACATGAATTGCAGCTGCTGGCCGACGGGAGCCCGGCCGAGCGAGGGGCCGAACCAGGCCTCGTTTTGCAGCACGTTGGCCAGCACGTTCTTGTGCAGCAGGACGGCGCCTTTCGAGACGCCGGTGGTGCCGCCCGTGTACTGCAGGAAGGCGATGTCGTCATGCCCGAGTTTGACCGGTTTGAAGGTGAGGCGCGCGCCTTCGGCCAGCACCTTTTTAAAACTGGTCGAACCCGGCAGCGACCAGCCCGGCACCATCTTTTTGACTTTACGGACGACGAAGTTAACGATCGTCCCTTTGACGCCGCCGAGCAAATCGCCCATGGTGCCGACGATGACGTGCTTCACCGGCGTATTCGCAATCACCTGCTCCACCGTGTGCGCGAAGTTTTCCAGCACGACGAGGGCTTCGGCGCCCGAGTCTTTCAGCTGGTGCTGCAGTTCGCGCGGGGTGTACAGCGGGTTGACGTTGACGATGGTGTAGCCGCCGCGCAGGGCCGCGGCCATCGCCACCGGGTATTGCAGCACGTTCGGCAGCATGATCGCCACGCGCGCGCCCGGCTGCAGGCCGCGGCTCTGGAACCAGGCGGCCATCTGCTGCGACATGCGGTCGAGGTCGGCGTAGGTGATGGCCTTGTCCATGCAGGCAAACGCGTTCTGGCCCGCGTACTTGCGGAAGGACTCTTCCAGCAAATGGGTCAGGGAACGGTATTGCGTCGGATCGATCTCCGATGCGACACCCGCCTGGTACGACTTGAGCCAAAACTTGTCCATTGATGTCTCGCCTTCTAAAAACTGTGTGTCCAATAAAATGCAAAGCCGCCCGGCTTACGGGCGGCTTTGCCAGCCGGACGCTAAACTATCAGCGTCAGGCTGCTTGCTTTTGCTTTTGCTGCTGTTCGTCGCGCAGCGCGCGCCGCAGGATCTTGCCGACGTTCGTCTTCGGCAGCTCGTCGCGGAACTCGATGTACTTCGGTTTCTTGTAGCCGGTGAACTGCGTCTTGCAGTACTCCATCAGCGCCGCTTCCGTCAGGGCCGGGTCGCGCCGCACCACGAAGACTTTGACGGCTTCGCCCGAGTGCTCGTCGGGCACGCCGACGACCGCGCATTCGAGCACGCCCGGGTGGGCGGCGATCACGCCTTCGAGTTCGTTCGGGTAGACGTTAAAGCCGGACACCAGGATCATGTCCTTCTTGCGGTCGACGATTTTCACGTAGCCGCGTTCGTCCATGGTGCCGATGTCGCCCGACTTGAAGAAGCCGTCCGCCGTCATGACTTTCGCTGTCTCGTCGGGCCGGTTCCAGTAGCCCGCCATCACCTGCGGGCCGCGGATCGCGATCTCGCCGGGCTGGCCGAGCGGTACCGGGTTGCCGTCGTCGTCGAGGATGGCGATGTCGGTCGACGGCACCGCCAGCCCGATCGTGCCCGTGAAACCCTGCTCATCGGCGCGATTGCAGGTCGCCACCGGCGACGTTTCCGACAAGCCGTAACCCTCGATGATACTTTTGCCGGTTGCTTGCCTGAACTTGTCGTTGACCGCTTGTTGCACGGCCATGCCGCCGCCGTTTGCGGTTTTCAGTGCCGAGAAATCGAGGCTGGCGAAGTCCGGGTGGTTGACCAGCGCGTTATACAGCGTGTTCACGGCCGGCAGCGTGGTGATCTTGTACTTGCCCAGTTCCTTGATGAAGCCCGGGATATCGCGCGGGTTCGGGATCAGGATATTCAGGGCGCCGACGCGCATGCCCCACATGGCGCAGGCCGTCAGCGCGAAGATGTGGTACAGCGGCAGCGCGCAGACGATGGTCGGGAATTCCACGTGCGGCGGCTGCGAGTTCGCCGGTTCGGCCCAGGCTTCGGCCTGCAGCACGTTGGCGATCACGTTGCGATGGGTGAGCGTGGCGCCCTTCGAGACGCCGGTCGTGCCGCCCGTGTACTGGAGGAAGGCGACGTCGGACGAGGCCAGGGTCGGCGGGCTGAACGGCATCTTGCCGCCCTGCGCCAGCGCGTCCTTGAAGCGCACCATGTTCGGCAGCGCGAACTCCGGCACCATCTTTTTGACGTTACGCACGACGAAGTTGACCAGCATGCCCTTGGCGCCGCCGAGCAATTCGCCCATGCTGGCCACGACCACGTGGCGCACCGTCGTGTTTTTCAGGACCTGCTCGACCGTATGCGCGAAGTTCTCGAGCACGATGATCGCTTCGCTGCCCGAGTCCTTCAATTGATGCTCGAGTTCGCGCGCGGTGTAGAGCGGGTTGACGTTGACGACGGTATATCCGGCACGCAGGATGGCGGCGATCGCGATCGGATACTGGAGGACGTTGGGCATCATGACGGCTACGCGCGCACCCTTGGCCATGCCGCGGCTTTGCAGCCAGGCGGCGAAGCGCTTCGAGCACTCGTCCAGCTCGGCATAGGTCAGGAAGCGATCCATGCACACATAGGCATTGTTCTGTGCGTACTTCTGGAACGATTCTTCCAGCAGGTGGACGAGCGAGGTGTACTGGTCGGGATTGATCTCGGCAGGTACGCCAGGGGGATACGACTTCAGCCAAATTTTGTCCATCAGGATGCCTCTGTCTCGAATAGGATCGTTATAGCCCCTTCCGCAGGCCAGTTTCGGCCGGCGGAACAGGCGTGCGCGTGCTGACGCTTATGTCTTTGCTATTGCTGAATGTGATGCTATCGGGCAGCGCCTGCATACGCAAGCGCTTTTGGCGCGATTGGAACAGGCACTCTACGCGGCAGGCTAAG
>Ga0308170_10000928_pt1 | contig 31410 bp, 25 predicted proteins | sample PhyBR2_2_FD_202136 | JGI IMG/M metagenome (GOLD analysis project Ga0308170, IMG submission 202136) | Phyllosphere microbial communities from UC Gill Tract Community Farm, Albany, California, United States - DLSLSB.R2 | ecosystem: Host-associated > Plants > Phyllosphere > Unclassified | place...
ACCTTGCAACAAGTTTGCTTTTATTACCAAACATAAACCTGACAGCATACTTTAAACAAAAATCTTCTTTTGAAAGTATTCATGATGTTTAACTTACTTTCATAAACAATACATTTTGTCTGTATTTAACAAAACTGTTGAGTTTTAGAGACTATCATGTCTATAGCTAACTCTTTGTAAATTCACAGCATTTTTACTTGAGTCTTAAAACATAAATGAAGCCTAAAATCTATTAAAATTGCCTTATCTTAAGCTTTTATCATGGATTGAACCATTAATAATTATTTATAAAAGTTTGAAGCTCTTTTTGATACTAATACTTTGCATTATTCTAGTCAGCAACTTTATCTATGACATATTTTAATCATGAATATTGCAGAAAAAAATTTATTGATTTTTTTAATACAATAAGCAGAAACTAAACATTGAGCATAATAACTATTAAGTAAAAAGTAACTAATTGTTTATTGCTATATCAGATATGATACAAGAGAAATCACATATCCAAGCCCAGAGATTCCTATGTAAAAGATTAAATAAGGATGATTTGACCATTCTGAAACATTAGAATTTTTGTGTTCGTCTGATGGCTTTTTATTTGTTTCCAGCATTTTATAACAATCGTTATGATTTCGAATTATCAATTCTAGTACCTTTTCAAGATTGCTTTGCAAAAATTTTGAATTGTCTGATCGCTTTAGTTCATTTTGAATATCGTTTTGACTATCTGTCGTTATGCTCTCAATAAATAGTCTCAAAGCTCTTAGATCTTTGCATTTCTGATCCTTTGTCTCTTTAATGTGCTTGCAAATACTACAGACCATATCGTGTAATTGAGAAATTGGCACTTTTTTGCCATCCACCATGTTCTCAATAGTCGTTTTTAAATTTGGGTATTTTTCAGTTATTGACAAAAGGCTGTGAATGCCACTGACGTATTCTTTATAGTCCTCAATGATTTTCTCATCCTGAAAAATCATTTTAGATGCTAGCACCAACTCATTGTAGTTTTGATCAGGCTTTAGAATTGCATCAGACAATTTGCTTGGCTCTTGAATATCTTCAATTTCATTTGGTATTTCAGCTTTAAACACCATCTTTGGCTGATGGTCCAAAAAAGCCAAATTTTCTAAATCAATAAATGCTAGCCTTACAGCATCAACAAAGCATTCTTTTTCTTTCTCGGGGATGTCACTGCTGTTGATTAGATCTTCCTTGACCAGCTCCTCATAAATTTTGAACAATTGCTCATCCTCTTTGCATCTATCCAAAATGATATTGTCGTTGTTTTTCAGGGTTATGTCCATTCTTTTTTGTGTTGCATCTTTGTGCTTGGCTGTTAAATTCTCCAGTAGCCGAAGCTCCAGAGTTTTGAACATATTCTCGTTTTTGTCTTCAAGATTCTCTTCATAAACAAACGGCGAGCTTTGCTCTTCAAACAAAAGCCCATATAAATCTAAAAACATGTGAGTTATCTTTCTTGTTGAGATTCCAAGCATCTAAGATAAAGGAATTAAAATTTTTTAAAACTCCTTTTTTAAAAGTATGAGATTTTTGTGAAAAAGATTGCAAGTATATTGTTAGTAAAATATTAGTATAAATAAAAAGCCATTAACTTCATAATGAGTTACTTTGTTAAAAGAATGGCCATTAAAATGTAGCCTTTGCATTGGTAATTTATAGGCAAAACGAGAATTTACAAACATGTTTTCAAGACAAACCTTGATTTATTCATTTTGTGGTAAATTACAAACAAGAGCTCAGCTTGAAAAGAATGCCAGTCTCTTAAAGTTTTCAGGATGCTTCTGTGCCAAAAGCTCAAAATCGTTGAAGGTCAGAAATCCACTTTGATTCTCAACCGAGTCAAATATTTCGTCTGCTACTTTTCTACTGTCAATCTCTCTCATCTGTGAATCAGTGATCAGTTCATTTATTGTCTCTAAGCTCTGTCTCAACTCTTCTTTGCTGATCACCCCATCTTTGTCATTATCGTAAAAGCGGAAAATCCACCTTAACTTTTCGAACATCGATCCTTTAAACAAAATGGTAAATGCTATTAGAAGCTCATTAATGTCTAGCCTCCCGCTTTGGCTGATGTTAATGTTGTTAAAAAGCCTTTCTGAAAAGCTTTTTACATTCCCAAAAGGAAAGAGAGACGAAAAGAAATTTACAAAGTCTTTTGTCACCATGTAGCCACAAGGATACATAAGCCTGAAGGTTAGCGACCACTCCTTTATTTCACTTGGGAGAATATGCTGTGAAAATTTGTTGAAAGTCTGCTCTTTGATAATCGGAATGCTTGTTTGGTTACCCATTGGAAGACAAAAGTTTGGGAAATAAAAGCATAGCAGCCGCTGAGAAGTGGAGATAAAATTAATAAAAAAGTTTATTTATGAAATCTTCAAATGAATGTCAGAAAGTTAGTGCAACAATATAGTTTAATTGCAAAGAAAAGAGTTTCAAGAGCTGTTCTTTGTTCGAATTTTGATGCTCAAAGAGAAGAATAATTCGATCAGCTATTTATTACGATTATTATTTAAAAGCATAAAACATGCAAAGATAGAACCAATGATGTAGCCGGTTTCTTTGTTGACTTCTCCATCAAAAAAGCATTTCAACAATTTTATCTCCAAATTACGAGTTCTTTTAATTTTTCGAATTGTTTTTAGGTTAACGTTGTGAATTTTAAGGCTGAGATAGATTAAGTCTTTGGGAACAGCCCTCTTGCTACAAGCTTCTTTTTGATTTTGTAATTTGATCATTTTTATGTCTTTTTTTATTTTATTCAAACAGCTCCTTTTTGCTCTGATTAGCTTCTCAAGCGCAGCTGATTCATTTCCCAGTTGGTGATCAGACTCTGGCATTGCTGTGATATTGTTTTTACTCAAGCTTTCAGCTTCCTGTTTTGCCAAATTTTTAAAATGTGCAATAAAAGTTTTTAAATAAGCTATTTCTAAATTGTAAAAGATAGTCTTCTCCTTTGATGATTCTAAATATGGAGTTTCTTCCGAGTATTCATTGCTTAAATCCGGAAGATGGGTTTCTGAAAACCCGTATTTCGCCTGTAGACTGTGAAGAAATTTGAATATTATAATTTTGTCATTGAGAATGTCTGTTTGTCTTTGAATGTCTGCTATTCTCTGCATTATAGAGTCATTTTGTATCTTCATAGCCAATATGTCATTCTGATCTATTTCGTCAGTTCCAATCTTTGCTTTTATCTCATTCTCTATCCTGCTTTCCAGCAGGAATGCATCGTGAAAGTTTGCCAATCTTAGTTCTGTTTCAAAATTAGTCTCAACAAGACTATCGGCCAAAGCTAGCAATTCTGAAATATCATTGCCTCGGAATATTTTCAGTACATCTTCCAAAGAGTAGCTCAAGTCTACAACAATTTGGCTAGAAAGCAAGACTTCTGAGGCATAAACCAAGCTTAATGGTCTCATTTTGGGCATTAAAAGTTTTTGATCAAATTTCTAATATTTTGAAAATTGTGCAGTTTATTTTAAGAAAATCTGCAATTTTTGACTCAAAGCGGACCAGTAAAATTTTGTAAATATGTAGCCCACTAAATGCTTAGGTCTGGTGCCATCGGAATGCTTTTATCTGTTCTTGCGGTCAGCATATCCGAAATAGAGAATATTGTGGGACATCTGAGATCAGAATTGAATAATATGGACAAAAATGCAAAACACTACAATTGTAAATTAGATATTTTTGAGCAATTGGAAAATTATGCTGAGAAGCTCAAGAGAGCTAACGATATCAAAGAAAAGTCTGATAAGCTAAGTGCTATGATGGCTTTAAGGAGAAAGTTTGTAAGTATCAAGGCCGAGAAAGATAAATTAGAATCGAAGCTTGAAGAAACGCAAAAAGAACTTCTTGTGCTATTTTCTAATAAAGATAACCTAAGAGAAAAAATATTTGAAGAATTTGAATGCCTCAAGAATCAGAGTAAAAAGCAAAATTTTTTATCTGCAAAGACAACTGAAATGCAAAACACAGAACTGTCAGAAAAGCAATCAGAAATCAAAAGACTGCTTGATGCTTTGAAATCTATAAAGTCAGCCGATTCAAAATATTTTGAGGGGCAAGATGAAATAAACAAGACAAACTGTTCAGATGACCTAATCCAAAATTTGACTGAAGAATCTAAAAAGATAGATTCTATAACATTGAAAAAAGAAGCAGAAATAGATCTTCTCAAGAACAGCTTATTGTTTGACAACTACAGTGAGTTTGCCAAAACAATATCGAAAGCTTGCAAAAATCAGATATTTGCAATTCAACTATACTCAGACAGTTTTAGATCACATACAAAGGCAAAAGAATATTATTTGCTTATGAGAAAATCTGAATCAATTGCACTGTTGTGCTCTTCAATAACAATTCTATCATTTTTAATTTAAACTGACAAAAATGATAAAGTATTTTGTCATTTGCAAAACTTATCATTGCATTCTCCTTCTCTAGGTTTAAAACAAAACAAGTAAATTTTGTCTACTCTTACCTGCAGAATAAATAGAAGAAATTGCTATATTCTGTATTTATAAAGGTACAAGCAGGATTTGCTGTTTTTTATTAGTTCCAAGTTGACATCTGCCAGCTATTTCAGAAACAGACTTCTGATACTCCTTTTATTTTACCAGAGTTTTTAGTCCTGCCTTTTTAACTTGAGATAAATTTTTTGAAAATAAAAATTTTTGAATGCCCACATGAAAATCTTCATTTTTATATCTTTTGCATGTTCTGCCAAAATATCCAATCTTGCTAAAATCAATAGTAAGCTAAGCGAACTTGACAGCCAAATAGCCGAAGCCAAAATCCCGCCTGTAGATGAGAATGGCCTTTTCCACTTACAACAGACAAGGGATAAACTATTCCAATATTCTGTAAAATTCAAGGAATATCTGCATGCGAAACACACCATGATTATGGAATATATGTCTGATGTAGAGAAAAGGGGGTATCCAGCTGACTGCAAAACGTCTGATCCCAAAAAGAGAAGCTATATTCTGCATAATTACAAAAGTATATCAAAAATAAAGAAAAACATAAAAAAAGAAATGAAAGCAGCTCGAAGAAAAATCCTTTTTAAAAGAGAAATTTTAGAACAAAGAAACGCACAAAAACTAGATCCTTTAGATCCCATTGTTCTTGGTCCCTACTTGCAAGATGAAGCCTTGAACATTCAGGACATTGGCCTCAAAATTTTTGTTCATAATTTTGAATCCAAAAAGAAAGATTTGAACAATCCATACTCACCATTGAAAGTTTTGGATCGTTTAGATTTGGAGAAGGAAAAGATTTTTGGCGAAAAGAACACCGAGAAGATATTGGAATTGTTTGCAAAAATAAAACAAATGCATTCTGACATATTTGCATTGGATGCAGAATGTTCAAGATTTGACAAAGATATTGCATCTAAAGTCCATACAATCAGAAAATTGGATACAATGTCAAACAAATTAAGCGGACTACAGTGTGATAACATTCAAGATTCAGATCAAAAATTAGTTGATTACATAAAATATCTGGAACGCATCAGGATACAAAACTTGAAAAAGTTTGAAAGCAAAACGATTGATGATGCATCCAGTATCAGTGCTGTCATACAGATTGCATTTATAGGGATTTTTGCAGCTTTTTCATTCATACTTGTGTATTCAGGATTCAAATATTATAGATGCTAAGAAATAACTGATAAACAGTTCTAGCTTAACATTCACCTGAACAGAATCATTGAATAAAAACCAATAAACTGATCTTTATCATCAAATTCTAAAAATCGCCAGATTCAGAAAAATTCTTTCTTATTTAGATGAGGTTGCGTCTTATCAACAAGAATGTATTTTTGGCAAAAATTTATTTGTTCTGACCAACCCAAGCTTGCGTTGACTTTTTTGTCTAGGTACTTTTGCAAGTTTTAAAAATACTTTGTAAACGTAGATTCGCCTGATTTAAGGATTGACATTGGCACAGTCATATGCTAAACAAAAGATTCACACGTTAAGATAATTGATTTATATGCTAAATAAAAAATTTATATGCTTAAGACAAAAGGGCCGTTACCGGGGATCGAACCCGGGACCTCTCGCACCCTAAGCGAAAATCCTACCACTGGACTATAACGGCGTGTAAGGTAGCATTTATAAGTACATAAACAGCCTTGCTGTATTTCTGATGAAATTGAATAATTTTACTGATCAGAAACAAACAGTTGGTGCAGGCATGCATGAGAATCATTTTATCGCCCATGTTTTTTGTTAAACAGGCCTACATTGGTAGCCAAACCAAAGACTGCTCTTTTTATTTGTAAATTAAATGTTGGCTGCCCACACCCCTGAATGTCGAATATTATTTTTGAGCTGAAGAAACTTCAAATAAACAAGAGGCTGGATCCAAAATACTATAAAAAAGAGGCCACTAAAATTTTGAAGCAATACAACCCGTTTGACAAAAATTTTAAATATTTTTTTCTGGAATTCATTATTCAATCCAAGGACAATGTAGAAATCGAGACGCTTAGAGAAACGATCAGTATATTGCAAAGACACGTGTGTATGAGAATAAATAAAGAGCAGAGTTCTGATTCTGAGCCTATTTTTATTCGCGACAAGATCAAACACAACAAAAGAAGAAGATTATAAAGAGTGCAACGCTTTTAAAAGAACTAATTTGATAATTTCGAGCAGATCAATGCTTGACTTGGCATTTGGGAATAAACTTTTCTGAGTAAACTTCTTTATTTTTAAACACAAAAGTCTTCCAAATTATTGACAAAAGCATGATCTTATTTATTTTATTCCCTATCAAAAAGGGGTATTGAAATCCAACAATTTGTAACAGCAGCCATCTTATAAATCAAGTGTTGTGCATAATTTATCTGTACTTGTGTTTTTATCTGAGATTACTGTGGCTTTCAGGCAGGATTTACAGGACAATATGAATTAGGGGTTCTATTCAAGAAGAGATTCAAGTCCTGGCATTCTATGGCCGCACAGAAAAGAAAGCATTGCACCACCTCCAGTACTGACATGAAAGAAGTTGTCAGGAGACGTAGTTTGCATGACGGCAGTGATTGTCTCTCCACCGCCAACAATAACCTTCTTTCCCTTTTTTGATAATATTTCAACTAACTCAAGTGTAGCACATGCATGGGAATCTTCAAATTTTCCCAAGGGCCCATTCCAGCAGATAATGTCAGATTCTTTTATCAGTTTTACCAACGCTCCCACAGATTCAGGGCCTATGTCAACAATGGAATCTCCAATCTGAATGGAACTAATGTGCTTGACAGCATATTCGTTATTTTGATCTTTTACTCTAAAATCTGTAGGCAGCATTATTTGACCATTGTTTATTCTTTGAATTATCCATGAGCAATCCATATCCTCACACAATGATCCACCTCCAACCTCGTAGCCCATAAACTTATACACAGAGATTCCAAGACAGCCAGCCATGAAAATCTTACAGTTAAATTTCTCTGAAATGCTTAGTTTGTCCGAGATCTTGCATCCGCCTATTATTAGAAGATCACTCTTTTTTGCCAAGCTCAAAGATTGTAGCTCATTCTTCATAAGAAAGCCTGCATATGATTTACATGGCATTTTCCTATGCGAGCATCCAAAAGCATCATTAACTACAGCATCAAACCCCTTGATAAAATCTTCAATCTCATACTCGTTGTAGTACCTGATGTTGTCAGTAAAAAACAGTCCTTCGTAAACAAACTCTGCAGAAAGGAAATCTTTGATTTTCAAATATTCTAAGGGCTTCAACTCAGCCAGGCGCTGCTTCAGGTACAAGAAAATTGGCTTTGTAGAATAATCGTCAGTGTTTTTGGGTCTTCCTAGATGTGATGAAATTACGATCAGTTTAGGGTTTTTACCGATCAAATATTGAAGCGATTCCAAGGTCTTGTCTATTTTATAAGTAGACTGTATTTCTCCACCATCTATTGCAACGTTGTAATCCACATAGAATAAAATTTTCCTGCCATCGTACTGCGCGTCTTCGAGTGTTTTCATAAGGACAAATAAACAAAGATTTTTTATTAAAAAATCTAATCTTGTAAAATTTTTTGTTGACTAGATCATTCTACTATACATAACGTTGCAACAAACTTGTTTAAAGATGAACATCCTTTTTAAACTATGCGTATTGTTTAATAGATAATCCTTAACTTGGCAAATGAACTATTTCATTGACTTTCAGAAAAGCATAGCCAATCCCCAACAAGGAGTCAAATAAGTTTCATTTGTCGTTGTTTGAAATAACAAATAGAAAACTATTCTAAAATATATTTATTTTAATTTAACACTAAAGAATAAGCATACTGTAACTTTATTGACATATTCCTACAAATAACAATATTTACAATTAAGTATCCTTCTGTAAGCGCATCTTCAACAAAAATAACAAGGCTTGAATTTGCAGAATTCACTACCCATGGAAAATCTTATAAAGCTTAAAGAATGCATTTTACGAAACAAGCCATCTTCTGATGCTATAGAGCTATGTTACAGGGACTTTTTAGATGACTTTGAGTCTACAAATGCTCATATTTTCCTGAATCTGTTGGAAATGACTGAAAAAACACCAAGAATACAAGAAATTTTGAAGGTTTTTAACTTTGTGAAGTTTCCAGTAAAGAAAGCCATAAATTAAAGCTTATACAAAATGCTTGGGAAAAAGTTCGCGATTGTTCAAGTGTTGAATAAAATTTTCTTTATTTTTAGCTAATTTTATTGCCAATCGATTTTACATAGTTTTTTACATTGAATTACCAGAAAGAGTACCCAGTGTTTTAATATCCGAAATCATCGCATCATATTGTTTTTCAAAAAACAGGATAACGCCATTTGCAAACTCGCTACCATAAACACTGATCAACTCAAAAGAGAAAACTGATTCCAGTTCTTTTTTGTCGTTGAGAATTTTTTTTAGAAGAATATCATGTTTTTTCATTAGGATGGAAGAATAAATAAACCAGTTTGTGATTCCTTTATCTAAATAGCCAGAAGGAATGTAATTTTTAAGTAAATCGATAATAAACGGAATGCAATCTTCAAGGACTTTCTTGCTCACTCTTTTTCGATCTTCTAAAAAATTTTCAAATTCTTTGCTGGGATCTGTAGAACAAGAAAACCTTGTTGAATGAAGCCCATCATTAAACTTCTGGCAAACCCGAAAAACGTAGATGTAGTCCCACACCAGTTCTACGTTTAAGAGATACCTGTTTGTTAGAGGTTTGGGCAAAGATCTAAGAACTTTCCTTAATATTTTATAAGCCTGTATCTTATGACGTACGAAATCTCCATGTTCCTGCACACAATCAATATTAAAATATTTGTTGTAATTCAGAGAATCTAATCCACCTTCATAGTCTTTCTGCTTCATTCTCATAGAGCAGTTTGTAAATCTGAAATAAAGAAATAAGATGCAAACTATTTTTATCATTCTTGCAAAGGGGTAAATTTTTAAAATTTAAACGAAAAAAAAATTATGACAAAAATATCTGTTAATTTAAACGAAAAAATATCTAAACTTAAGACAAAAACTTAATGAAAAACTACAATAAGAATTTTTTGGGTTACAAAATACCCTTAAACTGTCAAGTTTGCAACAGCGAAAATTTTTATAGAAACACAAAAAACTTTTAAAAAAATAAAAAACAGTATTATTGGCATCAGTCTTAGATTTAAACTATTTTTGTTTTGATATAAAGAGCTTTGATGCTGATATTTTGCCTGAAATAGGGCAAGAGTCTCTTATGCTAGTTTATTGAATTAAGTCTTATCAATATGCTATTTGAAAGCAAAGCTAAAGTAGAATTCTACAATTTTGGAATTTAATAAAACTATTTCTTGAGAAGCATGCCTACATTTTGAATGTCTTTTTCATCTGTCTCCTCGTTAATGCATAGTCTTAGGTAATCGCCGTGCCTTCCAACAACGTAGCCCTCATCTCTAAGAATCCTGATTCTTTTTTCTATATCGTCACACTCAACCAACACCATAGGAGACGCTTTATCCGAAACAATCCCTTTTATGCTTCCAAATGCTTTGCTGATTTTTTCTCGAACCTTAGCATAATCCAACTTTGTTCCTACCATCAAAATTGCAGCCTTGGTCAGGAATGCAGGCAGGGAGGCACTAAAAACATACGAATTTCCAGCTAGTCTCTGAAACTCTATGACATTCTTCGGCCCAGCACTGAACCCACCATTAGACGGATATCCCAAAGACAAAGATCCTACCACAACATCAATTTTGCTGTAAATGTCCTTGTCCAAAGGCTCTTGATAAAGAAATGGCAGACTGTATCCCTCATCTAATATTATTCTGAACTTAAACTCGTCTTTCATCTCTACCAATGCCTTGAGATCAAATATTTTTCCTGTATTCTTTCCTAGAGCCTCAACAACTACATACTTGTCCCTTATATCTATCGATAGCTTGGATTTTAGATCATCAAGGTCGTCAAAGAGAATGATCGTGGCTTTGGTCATTGGGACAACATGTGAAATGGCTTCATTGCAGTTTTTTTGGATAAAGAGATTGTTCCTTTGCTTACATAAACAGGCTATAACACTTTGAACACAGTTGAAATAATTGGGATACACTATGGCTGCTTCTTTATTAAATACCGAAGCCAGCTTCTTCTCCAATTCCAAATGCAGATCCAACGTTCCGTAGAATCCTCGTGGCCCGCACGATCCTACGCCATATTCCTTTATTGTATTTTTCAGATCCGACTTAAATTTTGTTGATAAATTAAAAACATCAAATGAACTGAAGTTGTGCTTGACCTGTTTGAATTTATACGGCTCTTCTGTCTTTTCCACAATATCTTTAGGCTTGTATGCCTTGATCAGCCTGTCTCTCGTACTTTTACTGAGGACCAAGGACTTTGATTCTGATTTATACCTGTACTTCAAAATAATATAAGCCAAGAATGTCAGAACACATTGCACCATTATGTTAATCTTCTGATTATAGACATAGTTGAGATAGACTAAAAAGCTCATGGGTATTCTCGAATGTTTGTTGAAGATCAATAAATAAATCAAATAATGATCATTTATTTATCACAAAAAATATTTAAAAATAAACAATACTAAAATAATAGATCAACCAATGAATTTTTAGACAATAGCATATTATTGAGGAATGCCAAAAAGCAGATTATCTTTTAACATGCTAGTTAATTCAAACATCTCAATTTTTAATTTTAGCAATGATAATCAAGCAGTCTAAATTATCAATTGAAAATGCAAATTAAGGACATCTAACAGTATTCACAAGACATTGCAGGATCTTGGACTTTGATACTACAAAAAAACGATAGTGTTATACTTTTGATCAGGTTTACTGTATGCCATAATTACTAATCGGCATATAATAGATTTTATTCTGTATTTTCTTACTTTAGCACAATTTTATGTTATGAAAATTTTTATCACAAATGAAATAAAGATTAAAATCAACCACGATAAAAATTTATTAGAATTAATCAGCTTTCTTCCGATTTGTCATAAGCTTATAGCCAATCGCAATAAAGGCTGCAACAAGAGATCCGACAACATAAATATTGTATCTTGAAGTTTGCTGAGGATACGATGGTATCTTCTTGTTAAAGTAGGAGTCGATTAGTGATGTTGCTGTTTTAATAAAGTTTTCTTGGGTCAGTTTGGATTTTTTATAGTACCAGACAGACGCAACTGGGTCGTAGAAAACAACATCAGGTTCTCTGATATCCTTCAGCACTTCCTGTTTGAAGACTGGGTACTCAGCAGTGTCTAAAGTTGCGAAGACTAAACTTGAAGCAGGAGATCCGAGATGCCAATTGGCACTAAGCTTCTCAAATTTCCCAACTAGATTATCAGATGTTGTTAAAAGCAGAATCACAGGCTTGATACCGTGGAAGACAGTATAGAAATTATCATTATTGATGCTGGTGACGTGAGGGAAGTGTGTATTGAAGATCCACTCAACGATATCCTGGGAATTATCAATTTTGGAACTGTAAGTAAAGAATGATGAGTTCTTGTAGACAGTCAGATAGAGCATCTGATTGAGATCAGGCTTGTCCTCAGACTCGCCATCAGTGTTGTATGACTTAGGATGGTGGCCGACTGCATTAAACATTAATGGATCGTTTGATCTGTATATCTTTGCCTTGAACTTAAACTGCTGGGCAAGATCATTGAAATAATAAGAGGATAGCTCATAATCCTTATAAAGCACAATGTAAGTTGGCTCTCCATTTCTGTGGTTCTTTGTCATGTTTTTTAAGTCGTTGAAGGTAATGTTTGTAAAGGCTGGCTGGTAAATAATTTCTGCGAAATTCTCCAACGATTTCAAATCATCCTTTCCCGTGTACGGCACCTGAGTCCCATGGTTTATACCCATTATAAACGGATACTCGGTAATGTTGTATCGTGCTGTCACACTTTCAGACTCTCCTGAGCTTACTTCTGCGATGGTAAGCTTGTCTTTGAATTTTTTTGCAAGCTCCTTGAAAATGGCTCTCCTGGGTTCTTTGCTGCTGTGGTAGAATAAAATAAGCCATTGCCCATCGAATCCACTCAGGAAATCCTTGGCAATCAATTCTTTGACTTTTCCCTCATCGTGCTCAATGTGTGATGTAAACACTGTTCCATCTACTTTGATGTTGTCTGAAATCCACTTTGTAAGGTTTTTATAGTCGCTATAGCCTATCCACTTGGACAGCTCTACCTTGTCATCGGTTATCTTCATGGTTGGAAAGTTAGTTATTCCATCGCATTCGCACTCTGTGCATTCCACTTCTCTGAAAGTCAAGTCAATGTTGGCTTTATGTGCCCTATCCTTGATCTCATCTAATACAGGAGATAGTCTTTTGCAAGCAGAGCAGTTGTCAAGGTAGTACTTACTCAAAACTATTCCTTTAGAAAGAAGTGTGCATTCTCCGGCAACACTCAGGATCATGCTCAAGAGGCATCCAATCATCATGTGTTTACCATTTATTTGAAATTTATAGGGAAAAGTGTAAATAATTTAAAACTGTTTCATAATATTTTTCATATCAAAGCTTTTTTGATCAACAAAAGATTAGAAACAAATCATAACAACAGCACAAACGTCTATTTTTAACTCTTAAGCTTAATTTTGATAGGCCTAACTTTTCTAAATTTTAGCACCAAATTTGTAAAACTTTTACTACGAAAAACTATCAACTTGACAATCATCAATTGACAGAAAATTTTGCTAAAATTCTTAAAGTTTAGACAAATCAGACTGCGAAACAAAAATAGAAGAGTCAATATTGACATGTCTCAATTTAATAGCTAAACTTATATTCTTAAAAGATTTGTGTTCTGTTTCGACATACGCTTGTGTCTCTGCACAACTTTATGTAATAATGCCATTCTAGCCTAAGATTGAAAGCACATAGGTTTAGAAATTCACAAATGAAGAAATGGCTTGTGATCAACAATTTTAAGTGGTTGTAACAAAATTTACGAATACTTTTTAAATATGAAGTAATTTGACTATTTGAAAATTAGGGGTAAAAAAATAAAAAGTCTTCTTTTTATGATCCTTTTTTCAATTAATAATTCAATAAATATTCTCAAGCAGTCCATTCCGTCTCTAGTGAAAGCAGCACTGCACCCAGTTATGCTTTAAAGTTGCTCTCATTATGTTTTATCTAAATTATTTCTTCAATTTATTTTTTAATTAAAATTTTAATTAATTTCATATTTAAAAAAATGAAAATTTAAGACCATATGATAGTCTATTACTACTACGGACTTGCAAAAGCAATTATTATGTCAGTATGCAAGCGCTTTCTCAGTAGTGGATTTTACAAGTTCTTGTTTGGCAAACAGGCTGTTGAAAGATACAACTATATTTACAGATGCAACACTGTGACAATTACATTTTATCTAGCCATTTGCATATTTTTGATTTTGAGATTCTTTCCAAAATTTGAATACAGAAATGTCTTAATTAATCTGTCTCCTGTTATTTATATTTCTCTGATCCTGAAGTTTGGCATATTGATGGCTATAATTTTCAAGGAAAACGTTCTTCCGTCTGATTTTCGTTTTTTCAAACTTATTGCATTTTCAGAACAAGTGTTTTTTGCTACTCTTCTTATACTCATGGTCTGTTTCTTCATAGAGTCTTTCAGCATAGAAATATCGAGAAAAACATACTTCTTTGGACTTCTTTTTATTATCCTCGATTTGGTGATTTCTGAGGCTGCAGTACAGGAATTTGTGATGATTCTCGGCTGGTTTGCAGGGCTTTCGGCATTGTATATTTTAAACATTGCCTGTTTGATCAACATATCCTTTTTTACCGTATTTTTTATAATAATTTCTATCTTGAGAGGTATTAAATATGGGTTCGGAAGTTTATTCAGGTATACAAAGTCAAAGTTCGAAAAAAGACCAGACAAAAACGTTCATATGATTGATTTTTAATAGTTTAATCTTAAATAAAATTTTATACAATCTTTAATGAAATTAATACATTCTGACACATTCCTATAATTTACAACATTTTTAATTTGCTTTTATTATTTAATTTTATTTTAATTTAAAAAAATCGAATTTTTATGCGTTAATTATGACTGGCTTTGATTCATTTCTGAATAACGAGTTCTTTTCGCCTTTTAAACCTTTCTATTCCAATGCGCTTAATCCTGTTTCATTTGCGCTATACGCATCGTTTTGTGTCCTGCTCGTTTTAACGTATTGTGATGACATTGAGATTACAAGAGTTTTACATAACGCATGCCCAGTTATTTTTGTTTCTTTGATGATGAAATTTGTGATGTTTCTTGCTTCAGTTTTTTCACGTGAGTATCCGTTTAAAATACACACATTCTTTCCTCATGCTATTTTGAAAGAAAACATATTTCTATTCATTTTCTTCCCCTGTCTCATCCTTTATTTCTTCAATCAGTCTTTCAAGGCAAGAATATCGAAGAAGACTTACTTTGCTGGATTGATTTTCATTTTTATTGATTTTTTAGTCTCCTCAGAAACCTTAGCAATGCTCCTGTCCTATCTTGAGTTTAAGTTTATTTTTGGATCATATTTGGTTTACCTTTTTGCTATTCTTTTTTTTAATCTTGCCTTATTCACTGGTTTTATAATGATGGTTTCAATTAAAAGAGATGGCAAGTTTGATTACACTGTTTTCTCAGATCTTCTGCAAGACCTGAGATCTTTTTTCCATGCCTCTGAAGACAGACAAGAAGTAATAGAATAAATCAATTGCAATCTTCTAGATTTTTTTAAGCGTTAGAGCAATCAAGTAGCTTATTTTTTGATTCAATAAACTGCTCAACAAATATTTTTTACAATACAAATTGGTTTTAAAATAGTAAAATGCATGAATTAAGCAGTTTTTGTATAAATTTTATCTTTTTATGCTTCTTAGAGACATTTTACAGACCAAGCTTCGAGTTGATGCTTATGAAAATACATTCTACAAGTCAAAACTCACATTACATTCAAAAGCTTGTCTTTAAAATTTTAGGCAAAACGTTTAAGCTTATTTTAAGTAAACTATATATATTGTTTAATAAATAACCCATAACTACTATTATGTATTACTTTTTATTCAAAAAACTGTAAGCTCACTAGAAATCTTATTTTAGATCAGCATTGGCTTAAAAATAGCTAGATTTTTGATCATGCTAGAATTAAACTATTCAGGATTCTGACGCAAATAAGCATAAAAACAGAATATAAAAGCAAAACAGATATTTTATACAATTTTATTAATTAAGAAAATTTTATTGATTTGCAGTCCCAAAATAGAAATTTTCCCTACTGTCGAGATTTACAGAATTAAAGGCATGGTCCAGCGCATCATTCACCAAGTCCTGCGCCTCTGTCTCATCCCCAGAACTGTTCAGCTCATCCTTTTTGTTTTTGTATGCATCTACAGATTTCTTGAGAACAGAATGGATTCCCAAAGCCTTTATGGCATTGAGAAATGATGTATTCTCGACATTTAAATAGGCTATTTTGACAGCTAGCTCGTTGTCAGTGTTTTTGCTCTCCCAGAATTCAAGCCCAAAGCTTTTCTCATCGAATCTGTCGCTAAGCACAGAATAGCGTGCTTTGAAGTCGTCAGAAAGCTTGGAATAGTCGATGTTTTCCACAGAAACCTGAACCTTGCATTTCTTTATCACTCCTCTGCTCACCCACTGTATGTTTATAGAGGATATCGAAGGATAAACGTGTTTTCTTTTTTCAATGTCTCCGTAGAAGGTTTCCTCTCTGTAGAATTTCCTTCCTTTAGTTGATTTATTAATATTTCTGAATGAGTCTACAGCTCTTTGAATAAGACCCTTTTTGCCGTAAAGGAGAACAGGGTTCAGGGACACAAATTGCCAAGCAAGCCTGTTGCATTCGGTTTCGTAGTTCCACCTGTTTCCTGAATACATCTCGTAAGATATGTTTGCTCTTGGGTATACACAATTGTCGGCCTTGAACTTCTCATTTAGTTTGGAAATATCTACACTGTCGAGGTCGAATCTCACACAGAACTCGTTGTCTTCTAAGTCTGCCTTTGGCATGGCATTCAAAGCCGACTCGCTTATCTTGGTGTTGTACTTGAAGCACAGCCTTTCTTCTCCGTCCACAAGCTTTATGTACGGCTGTGACGCTGGCAAATTTACTATCTTTCTGGTGCTTATCTTTTTAATCTCATCTCCCATCTTCTTCTTCTTTCTCTTCTCCTTCTTTCTCTTGTATGCTGCACTCTTGTAGTCCTCCTCATTGGTGTATGTGTCAGCATCCATAAAATTACTTAGCTTAAAAGAGTTCTTCTTGTTTTCCTCACACGTGTAGGCGTCGTCACTTTCGTCAATAATGCTGAAAGCATTCGTCATATTGGTATCGAAACGAGCCATTTTTTCTTTGCCCCTCTAAAAAATTTTATTTAAAGAGAAATTCCCTTTAAACAAAATAAAAGCTATAGGGGAAATAGAATTCAATATTGCTTATTTTCTAACAAGAGTATTTCATAAGGCGTTTTGAGCCAATCAAAGTATTTCTGTGTTTAAAACACAATTTTAAATTTTATTTTCCTGCGGCTTATATTTTGTTTTTCAATTTTTACTTTAAATCTGTTTACTACACAGGAAATAGGACAGGCTAGTGTGATGAATATCAAGCACATGCTTAAACTGGCAATAGTCTGAGTGTATCCAGACAAACAACCTTATTTGATGTGAAACAATGCAATTGTGAAAATTTTATCCCTAAAATGGCTAAGAATATTTCAGTAGCAGAAGTAAGAGAGTTCTTCAGAAGTAACGAAAAGCAGCTGACCGAAGAGGAGTATGGCAATGTTTTTAAAGCAATTGAAAAGCTATCCCTAAAAATTGGAAATGAAAAAGACAAAAAGGGAGAATCTGAAGAGCTGAAAAACAAGGGAAACAAGGCTTTCCAGGAGGGCAATCTCGAGGAGGCACTGTCTTTGTACACACAGGCCATTGAAGCAGACTCTTCCAACTATCTTGCATATTCCAACAGGTCCCTGATTTATCATAAAATGAACCAGAATGAGAAATCTGCTGAGGACTGTTTCAAGGGACTAGAAATAGAGCCATCATTCGTCAAATTTTATGTTCGACTAGCAATGCTTTACAAAGAAACAGACCAGGAGAAGGCAAGAGAATATTGTAAAAAGGGACTAGAAATAGAGCCCAGCAATTCCAACCTGAAAGAGCTGGAGAAGGCACTCAAAGATGCAGACCTAACAGAAGGAAACAGCAAGTTTGATCCGAGTGAAATCGACTTTTCTAAGATTGGAGATCTTCTGAAGAATGAGAATATAAAAGGGATGGTAGACAATTTGGTTAAAAATAAGTCACCAGAGGAACTAAAACAGATGATGGATGACATGCTTGGTCAATTTAGAAAATAAAGAACCTGTTTTAACTTTTCTTTGTTACGAACATTTATTTTATGGGTATTTTATTAATGGAATGCTAACATTTATGAAATTACGCTAGGTTTTGTATTGTATTTTATAGCAGTAAAATTTCTATGTTCACTTTCTTATAGCAGTAAAATTTCTATGTTCACTTTCTAAAACAGTAAAATTTTGTTGTTCACTTTCTTCGTAAAGTTTTAACATCAGAAATAGAATGCTGGCCCATTTTCATTTCTGTTTGTAAGGTAAAATCCTAGCAATAATCTTTGTGCCTTCTTCTTATTTTTATGACTAGCAGATAAGATTCAAAAGAGAGAGCTTCCAAGATTTGCGCACTTCTGTTTTCTTTGGCACAATGAACACTCCCGCATGTTCTACTCAATTATTTTTACTTATAAAATTTTCTCGGCCTAAATCCTATGATTCTCAGCCACAAAAATATGAGAAAAGTCCTAGCAACCCTTGATAAATCCAAGATTCTAAGGGTGCTGTGCAACAAAAACCTTCACAGCATTTGCTCGCTGTTCATTTTTACACAGATCCTCAAAAAGGAACTGCTTAAGTTTCAGATTGAGTTTTTAGAGCAGGAATCGGCACAGGACATTTGCTTCAAAACCGATGAGGACGAATACATATTCTCAGCAGAAGAATCCGAATGCACCTGTAGTAGGCAGGAGATGTGCTGTGTTATGCTGCTATTCAATGCGGCTAAGGCCATGGATTTTCTGAGGATTGAGACAGTCTGGCCGGCTGTTGTTTGTTATATATTCTACAAGAAACAATTTTCTACAGACCTTAACAGCACAAGTAACAAAATAGAGAATACAAATAGTAAAACTAGCAAAGGTGGGACTTTTGCCAAGGAAAACATAAGCAACTACGAGGCAGCTGATAGGTCTTGTTTTGGGCTTTCTGAGTCTCTTCAGACCTGCGAAGCAGACGGAGTTTGCAAAAAATGCAAGGACTTCCAAAAAGAGCTTATTTTCTCAATCAAAGTATTAAACTGTAAATCAGAAGGAATATTCTACCGCCAGCAAATCAATCTTGATTTCTTGCTCGGATCAACACTTTTTCTCTCCATAAAAAACAACATCAATTTTATTTTAGACAAGAAATTGTTCTTTATGAAGCCAGGTGGCTCTGACCGCAAAATACACGAGTTCCTGGCCAGAAATGGGATCTCCATCCCATCTGCCAATGAAGAGTTCTCAAACCTAGATTCAAACACAAGAAATCTTGCGTCCCTGTGCTTTGGACAGGAGACCAAATTTGTGATAAAGTATGGCCATGACCTGGAGCTATCAGCCATTGAGCATGCATTTCTCCTTCTGTTCTATCTTTACAAAGGCAAAGAAATGTACTCTTACATGTGCTTAGAAAAAAGGAAGCTCATTGACGCAGGGAAATCTTGTAAATTTTACCACAAACTTATTTCTATTTTCAGGGAGACTGTGCTCAACTCTACTAAGGCAGATGACATTGTTGTGTTCCAATCCAAGAGCGGCGAATATGATGCTAGCCAACTGAATGTGATATCGCACATTCTGTTCTATTTTTCCAAATTCTATCTTTCTTACAGAGGAATGCATAAATTCAGATCCATTATTTTGTTTGTTTCTGCTAGCAATTCGAAGAATGAAGTGGAAACGACAGCATCCAGTTACAAGAAAGCTGATGTTCTCACTTTGTATTCTCAGGATTGTGATTTTGATTTTGTAGATTCTAGCCTGAAATGCGGAATTGGGAGGTATTTTATTGAGATAAAATCCAAGAACCTAAATTTAGTCTTAAAGCAGTTGATTTATAAATAGGCAGTTTGGATAATTTTTTAAGCTTAGGTTATGCTTAGATCCAACAAAGATCAGTTTAGAAATTACCATTGATCGAAATTAGTAAAAAGCTTCCTTGCAAAGCACAAGGAATAAATTTCCATTTCTTGTGAACTTTTGATTTCATAGGCAATAATTTAATATTTCTGTTACAAGATGAACTATTTATTAAAGTATTGGTTATTAACAATCTCTAAAAGTGTTTCCAATAATATTTTTAATAATGTTTCTATAAATGTTCTTATTGAAATTTATTTTAGGCTTGTCTTCCTTCAACAATACTAATCTTAGAATAAATAATTAACGTATAATTTATTTAAAAACACTACTTTAATTGAATTCAAATCTTTCCTCTTTCTTCTTCATAGCTCGCATCGCTTCCTTGTCCTTGCTTACAGGCACCAGCAGTCTCTGGTACTTTTCTATAAATTTAAGATCTCTCTCCTTGCTTTCTTCCTGCTTGCTCAGTATTCTATTAGATACAAAAATATCCTCTCTTCTCTGCTTGATGGCTGCAATCTTAGGAATAGCATCCAAAGTACTCAAAAGCACTTCCCTGTTGTAGATTGCAGGAATGTGGACTCTCTTTTCAAAACCAAGGATTGGGTCGTCAGCAAGCTCTTTATTTGCAATTTTTCTATGTATTTTAGTCCATTTTATCTTTCTTGGGTTCAAACGCTTCTTGAACAGCTTCATGCACTTTCCCCGACAGAAATTGAACACTGTACAGTCGCTTCTGACGTACTTGACACCGTGCCCAGGATATATGCTTGATGAGCAAAACCAGCACTTATTGATTCTCATTGCCCATAAAAAAATTTTATAATAAAAATTCAAAGAAAAAATAGAATATTCCAATTGTACTTTTTATAAGCCACAATAACATTAAACAATAACATTAAACAGTCTTTGAAAGTTATGATTAAATAAAAAAGGTATTAGATAATTACACTATAATTGTATCACTAAAAGTATTCGCTCAAATGCTACCAACTAATAAAAAAGATAATTTAATTAACCATTGTTGTCTTCTGCTGAATGTAAATTCCGTCAACAAAGATTCTTTCATCATGCTTCTTTCGCCTAAAGCAGCCGGTAGAAATAGAAGAAGCAGTCTGGGATACATCGTTCAAGTTGATTCCCTGAATGACAATGGTGTCCTTCATCTCCCCCATCATGGCCACTGATTCGCCACGCACAGGATAAGTTCGCTCTTCCTTGGATCCAATAAAGCTTAGCACCTTTACTTCCTTTCCATTGTTGTTTATGGCTATTTGAATAGGAAAATGCCTGTAAACAGACCTGAGAACAAACTTGAATCCAACGGTTACGCCTGTAATGTGGTTCTTTATATGGGAATAGATTGTATTAAGAAGCTGAATCTTAAATCTGTTGCAGTGCCAGCTTTTAATAAGGATCTCATCCTCCAAGACCTCAAAAGTGAACTTTATCTTTGAAACATCGTACTCCTGCCTTCCTAGCTTGCCTTCAAACACAAACTTTTTGTCTACAAGTGCTACTTTGCATCCTTCTGGAATAGAGACAGACTTCTCCTGGAATAAAGCCTTCATTGAGGAGTAAAATTTTACTAAAAATTTTGAGATGCTGGAAAGAATGAAACAAAGAATTTGAACAGATGATTTAGACAGAGGACAGCCGAGCTTTGACGAAATGTTATTTAAACTTAAAAAGTAAAAACACATTTAGTCTTTAAATCTTGTTATTAGACTCAGCACAAAACAATATTTTGTAAATTCACAACAATTTGTAAAATTATATATTTTTTTATTAGCTTCACCTGATAAAATATAAAAAGAGTAGTACTGACAACTTTAAATCAAAATGCAATTGCATTTTACCACATTTACAACAGAAGATTTACTTATTCTGCTGATCGACTTAGAGCTAGTTCTTGTTTTATTTGCAGCCCATAAATGATTTCGGATCCTTTAGATTTGCTCAAAACATACTTGAATGACAAGGTGGCAATAAAGCTGAAGAGCGGAGAGACGTTTGCTGGAATTCTTCAGGGTTTTGATGAGTTTCACAATGCAGTCATAAAAACAGAAGGCTGTATGAAATTTATCAGAGGAGAAAACATAATTTTTATAGGGCAAAAGTGAATACTTTAACAGATAATAAATAACAATAATCATAATCTTTTACTTTATTACTGGAATTGATTAAAACATATTAGAATATATTAGAAAAATTGATTGGAGCATATTCTATCAATAACAATATTCATGATTAAAGATCCTTTATTAAAATTATCTTCAATAAATTTTGACTGGAAAATAGAACTTTGTAAATAATTTTTATCCAATCCAACAGGTGGCAATAACAGAAAGCTTCTTTCTCCTTAAATAAATTATTTTCACAGCCCACATGTCCAGATTTTTTCAGACCACAGAAGATGAAAAAATAGAGACAAAGCAAAAAACGAAAATAATAGAAGAGCAGGAACAGTCTGCTAGCAAGGCGCTTTCCAAGAAAGAGCAGAAGCTAAGTGAGCTTAGAAACAAAACAGAAGAGCTAATCAAAAATGATAAGAATTTTGAAAAGCTTTTTAAAAAGTTTATGAATGAGCTAGGAAAGTACACCAGTGCCTTTGAAGGAAAGAATCTGCCTGTATTTTTGACAGACTTTTTTGAAAACAAAAAAATAGCAGACTCTAAGCAGATGAAATCGCAAGTCAAAAGGTTCTTAGACGATTTTACAAAGCAGGAAGAAGAAGTTGTTGTGAGGAAGAAGGAAGAGAAGCAAAATGTAAAAAACATGGAGAGTATCTTGGCGATTGAAGACGATTCTGAAAAAGAAAGAGAAATATTGAGCCTTGTGGGTGGGCTGTCAGCTGATGGAAATTCTAGTATTGAAAATGCAGAGGCCCTTTGCGAAGGGTATCTTGCACTTTTTGGAATTTACTCGAGAAAGAAAGCCTGCGGAAAAATGATAAAAATTTTGTTGAAAATTTCCAAATTTTTTAGCTTCGATATTGGTTTTATTAGAATAGTAAAGAAGAACATTGATGCGTATTTGGGGAAAATATATGATTTGATGCATGAGGATGACTACCAGGACTATTCAAAATTGTTAGAGTCTGTTAAACCGTTTAATGAGACGATATTTAAAAAGAGATTTTTGGAGATGGAATTTTTTAAGCTGCAGAAGTGTGTTTCCAATGACGATCCACAATTTACTCTGCTTTATCTCGTCAGATCCAATTCGTGGGAGGCTTCAAGAAGATATTTTAATGAACACAGGACAATATATGATGACTCAAAGGCCTCAAGCCTGATTCTCTATGAGTTTGCGATATATTCTGCCAGAAACAGTGATTTTAAGCTTGCTTTTGAGATTTTGTCGTTCGACTCTTTGTTGAACGCAGCCTTTCTAAACCTTAAAACAGAAGTCTCGGCTTTGTGTGTCATATTGTCTCATTCTATAATTGAAAACAAGCTTTTTAGAGCATTTTTAGACGAGTTTAAGGAGTTTGATTCAAATTATTTGGTTTTGCCTTCAGCGAGTCCCATTATGGAAATTTACAGAGCTTTTTATTTTTTAAATTGCTTTGATCACAAAAATGCTGCTGAGATTATTTTTAGGATCACAGGCTTTGATTGTGAAGAGTCTTTGAAGAAAGCCTCCAAGGAATTGCTAAATTCAAATTATTACAACATTAATAAATAAGATTTTGATATTAGATAAAAATCATATTTTGCAAATTGTAATTGTCACAACATTAATAAATAAGATTTTGATATTAGATAAAAACTTTATCTTAGTTAAATCATTATCATTTAAGAATTAGAGAATGAAGTAGCCTGTTTTATAAATAATGTAAAGGAACATAATAATTAAAAGTAATTCATTTGCTAATTTAAGGATCTCTAAACAATATGTGATTTAATTTAGATAAAGTTTTACAAATAAGATTTTTATTGATAGAAGCTCAACTAATTGAATTATAATACAAACAGACTTTACAATGATTTTTGAATCCAAGTCTGTCTATGATGCCAATCAGTTGTTCTATGGCTATTGTTTAAACCAAAATACGCTTTTGTTTGGCGGGATATTTGCAATTTTTGTTTTAGGTCTAAAAATTGTTTCAAAATAATATTTTATAAATCAATTCTGACATTATAAAATGAAAAGAGTCTCACTAAAGCTTCTTCTGGTCTATGCTTCCCTGACTTACATAGGATACATGCTAATCAAAATAAAACTGAATCAGTCAGGTGGATTAGGCTTTGATATTTTCAAAAATTCTGATGGCGAGCCTAACGACAGCAAAAAGGCATCTGACCCCAAAAAAGATAGTCCCAAGGCTAAAGATACTAACAAAGGGGCTTCAGAAGATAAGGAAGGAAACACACCTGGTGGACCCAATGATGAGGAGCAAGATGATCCTGACACTGCATCTTACCCTGAAAAAGAGGATAAAGAAAAAAAAGATAAAGAATCTACCAAAAGCAGCGATACGAACAAAAACGAGGAACAAAAAGGTCCTGAAATAGACTACTATGTGAATAAAAAAGAGACCGAAGATCCAACCCAGGAAAATGCCAAAGACACAGAAGAAAATCCTCCTATGTTTGGCCCAGGCTTTCCACCGGTGTTTCTCAACGAAAAGACAGCGCCTTTACTCAAAGCTCAAAATTTGTTAGCACATCCAAAAAAGAGTAAATTATTGAAACGGCCTAGAAATGCCAAATAGTTGCAATCTTGGGCAGATACTTATTTTAATAAATCAATAATGTTAAATTTTCAGTTAAAAAGTATAAGAAACCGTTTATTTACGTAAATGAAGACATTAAATATGTGAACTTGCACATTCTTCTAGATTCTACATCCCATTCATAGTGACCAGTGATAGGTTCTCTGCCCTGAATCGGCCTTTTTTTGTTAGGACGCTCTGTACAGATCTGACGGATGCTACTTCTTCTCTTTACAGTGCCATAAGCTTGGGATCCTTCATTATAGTAAATTGTGATTGATCCCTTCTTTTTATTAAAATAAGGCGTTATTTTTGTGTTGAGCTTACCATGGTCGAGATTGGACAGCCAAGAAGCCGATAGGAGAATTGGCTTTCCTTCTTTTATAGGAAGCCTGCCCTTATATTTGGAAACAGTCAGCCTTGGCTTTATGAAAAAGTCTAGGGTCGATCTTGAATTGAGAGAAATTAAAAGCACGAATCCACCATTTCTGATCAAATTACCAAACTGATCTGGGCTGAACGTAGGATCATATCCCACTTCTATAATATAAATATTACATCGCTCAATTTCATACATATTTACAGAGTCTTTGGAGTCTGAAATAGGCTTTGCCATTTCAAAAGTGCGTGAGTCTCTGTTGTATTTGAAAATTGAGAACTGTGGAAGGTAGTCCTCGACTGTCGAGAGCAGATTTACACTAATATCCACTTTTTCTCTAGATTCTATCATGTATGCTTTGCTGTTCCTGAAATATCTCTTGTAACCTAAGCCTGCTATATTTTCAGATGTTTCATCCGTAATTAAAAAGTCTCTTCCACTTGAGGCACTTTTAGAGCCTTTTGGCAGCACAAGTCTCTGTCTTTTCGACCTTAAATTGTCCATGTAGCGTTGGTCATAAATGGGCGACTCAGAACCATCGCTGTGCTCATTCAGCTCCTGAAGGATCTTCGCAGGTGATGCCCCATGGTGCTTTATGTAGTGATGATTCATGCGGAGGTTATCATGGCCGTTAAGTCTTTCCAGCTCTTCACCATGCACAATGTCATTTCTGAGCTCACGATTATTCTTGTATTCCTGAAAATCTTCAGTCTCGTGGTGTCCTCCTTTATGATAGTTAAGTCTAGTATATCTTGGATCGTCGGAGTGCATGCTGTGGGGAATTTGCTGATGGTGCATCCTGTGTTTGTTTCCCCAGTGTCCATCTGCCTCTAGCATTAGATGGGGTCCCCTTTGGTTGTTGGAATTTAGTCTTTCAGGTCTATGGTTGGAAAAGGATCTTGACAAAAAGCCATGACTCTCATGCCCACTCAGCGACTCTGAGTCGTGATTTTTTAGGGGGCTATAACCAAAAGAATGGGATCCAGATCTAAACCAGTGATGATCCTTGAGGGCCTTTATAAATGCAATAGTGCAAAATACCAGGAGCGCATTCATGAAAAAAGTGTTGCTTTTTTTTTTATCAAAAACCTGAAACATGAATTAAACGGGTAGAAATATGAAACAAATTCTACGAACGAAATTTTTGAATTTGAAACAGTAATTAAGAAAGTGCAGGATATTTTATACGCCACTCATTTTTTACAAATTTTTTTGAGAAAACTATTTGTTCAGTGCCAAATATTCAACCTGCAAAAAAGGGATCTTTTAGATATCCAATAAGATAGATCTACGCTCTAAGAAAGCACGGATATAGTACAACAAATCATTTTATTTCATCGCTATAACTTGCAGACCCTTCAATGTTCGACTTTTGGACGATCATTGTGAGCTTTTATAGAACATAAAACTATTTTAAGCAAAATTTATTTAAGCTCTTTGAGCAGATCTACAAAATCACAGACATTTTTTCCTGGACCGTAAAATTTATAGTGCCCAATCACCGGCTCACTCCCAACCAGAACATCAGATTGCCTGTCAGAACTGCAAAATTCTTCAATCACCGATGATCTGCCCTTCTTAACGTTATAGGCACCACTCCCATTTATGTAGAACAAAGAGATAGACTCTTTCTTTTCATTATAGTATGGTGTTAATTTGAGGCTCAATTTCCCGTGGCTGAGGTTCTTTGTGCTTCCGCTGCTCAAAGCAAGAGTTTTTCCGTTCTCAAATTCGGTCTTTCCTTTGTACTTTGAGGTTCTAATCTTTGCATCGTTTAAGTAGTCAGTTATGGCAAGTAGATCAAATGAGATTATAAGACTGAAGTCGCCTTTCTCCTTTTTATTGTTAAAAAAATGAGAATCAAGGGTCTTGTCGTGGCCAACCTCAATTAATACAATATCACCGCCCTTAAGTCTGTAAACATTTGAGTTTGTTGCAAAGTTCTCTTTGTAAGGTGCTAGCTTGCTGAAATATCTAGCATTTGGCGAAGCTATATTAACTTCCACCTGGGGAAAGTAGTCTTCCTCGTTGGAAAGCATCAGCAAGCTTAAATCAACATTTTTTCTTGTTTTAATCACGTACATCTTACTTTTAGAAAACTGCGGACTGTAGTTTTGATTGTACCCGTTATCATCTGTGGTCTGATTGATCAAAAAGGCTGTTTTTGAAACATTTTTGAGCGTGCCTCTCGGCACTTTTAGCACAGTTTTGGGTCTTCTGTGATGATGCTTTCCCATACATTCATTGAGATTTACATATGTGCATCTGCCAAACAAGTTCTGATAGTCGTATTCCCTATCGTAATTATAATTGTAAAGAGGATTGTCAAATTCATAGATCATTCCTGGAAACTTATTGTCGTAGGTCACACCGCGTGGTTTATAATTGTGAAGTATCTCAGGGGTTTTAGTCTCATAGATCTTTACAGGTATTTGTGAAATGTACGCAAAATCATTATCTTTATTCTGGTAGCCTAGCCCAGAAATGCTGTAGTCACATTGAGTCAAAGCAAATGCTTTCAAGAAAAAAAGGCCAAAAACCCGTGTAAAAATCAACTTGGGATTCATGCCGGCTTAAAATTTTATTCTTATAAAGGTTTTCCAAAACGCATGCAAGAATTCGACCAATATTATCGGTTTTAGAAAATACTTTAGTTTAAAAATGTTTATTTTGGACCAATAATTGAGGTAAAATATTTAATTTTTCTTGATTAGAAAATTTTAATTGTTTCAAGAAGCAATTTTTTAGGCATTTCTCAAACGAAACGCAAATTTATTCACAAACAATCTATAAATTTACAGTTTCATCTTGTATGCCTAGCTATAATGTCTAGTTAGATTTTCGGTACAAACCATAGTGAATGTTTGTGGTTACTTTAGCAACTCTCTTCCTCTGCTTTTTGCCGACCAAAAATTTTACAAATTTTGGACCCTCAATGGCCGGCATGTCTGACATAAAGCTATTTAACTTGTACAGCCACACCGACGTTGTAGTCAAAGACGAGACACTTGAGCCATTTATAAATGTTTCCATGCCTGGTGTTGTCCCTCACACATGCACTAAAATAAGCCTTGGAAGATTCGGAAAGGCCAGGACCGCAATCACAGAGAGATTTATTGTCCATCTTATGCAGCATGGAAGAAACTCTGGCAAGAAAAGACTAGCCATCAGGCTGTTCAAAGAGGCATGTGGTATTATGCACAAGCTTACCAATGAGAATCCGATCCAGCTTTTAGTCGATGCTTGCATCAATGCAGGACCAAGAGAATCGTCAGCCAGGATTGGCAGAGGAGGAAGCATGAAGAGGGCTTCGGTTGATCTCTCTCCTTACAAAAGACTCAACGTTGCATTAAGGCTGCTTGCAGAAGGAATACGTACTACTGCTTTCAAGAATAGGAAGACAATGCCAGAAGTTATTGCAAACGAGATAATGGCAGCTGCCAAGAGCAGCCAAAGCTCCTATGCCATTAAAAAGAGAGAGGAAATAGAAAGAGTGGCCAAATCTAATCGTTAAATTCTTTTTATATCCTACGTTATAACTGTTTTATTTATCTTAAGTCATGTAAATTAAATTTAGCTGTTCTTGCGGCAACCAGCTCTAAAAACACAAAGCTTTATTTATTTATAGTTTTTTTTGCGATGTTTTTTGAGTTTAACTCCAGTAAAAGTCAATTTAAAATATTTTTACGAAGAAATTTTCAAAGAAAAAAATTTAAACGCAATTATTCAATACCAACTTTAAAAAGCATTTTAATAGGTAATTGTCTTGAAGAAAACGATTCATTCTTTTTTTGGTGCTACATTTTCATTGGCCCAACAGTAAAGTGGTTTGAAACTCTCAATAGGACCACAATCCTCATTAAGATTAGGAAAAATCCACAGTCCAGGATAATGAGTAAAATAACTAACAGAAAACACAACAAGACGTACAATGGTCAGCAGTATAAGAGACCCTAGCAGTGCTCCCAAAACATACTTGATATAGCCTAGCTTAGATCTCAGGCACACAGGCCATATTCTGAACATCGATAGAAAGAACAAAAATGCAATTATGGATAATGCAACGAGCATATTCAGGTACTCTATTTTTTCTTCAGTCCACATGTAGAAGTCATTTGCATTTATTGTGTTTGTTATGGCAATGTCCACTTTCTCTGGATTTTTTTCTGAAACTTTTACTCTGACAAGCTTATACTCGTTTAGCATTTTCTGAATCTCATCTTTAACAGACTGCGGATCTAAATTACACTTGGACAACGCCATTATGCAGTCAACTGCTGAGATTACAGAGACTCTTTTTAAATCCCGAAATATCTTTGGTCTTGTTTGGACTTTTCTTAGAATCTTTTCTGTGTTAAAATTCATTATTAGGGATAAAATTATCTAAAATATTGAACGATGAAACAAAAATAAACATTTTAATTAACGAACAGATTGAAGAGATGAGATGAAAAATATTAGTTAATGTGTGCTTTTTGATCATAAAAGAGTGTTTAATTAGATGAGCTTTTTACTGTTTCTATAAAATAAATAATTAATGTAAAAATCGTAAAAGTTTTTGTAGATCCTAAATTGAGATAAAGCTGAAAAAAGCAGCCAAACATAAATTAAAAATCTTTATTTTACGAAGGTAAAATCCACAAAGGGTATTTAAAAGTATTTTTTATGGAAAAAATAAATAAAGTTTGACTTAATGATTATATTGAACATCGTAGTCTTTTGTTTTGTAGCTTTTCACTGCAAGATAAGATTAGGTTTTATTTACCTTGAGGTGACTGCTTTCAGCATCAGGTAAACGACAGTAATAATGTATGCTGATTAACGACAACTAATTTTCAAGTCAATGTAAAACTAAATTTAAGAGCAAAGACAAAACAATTACAAATTGACCAATTATTCTGTTAAAAATCAGTCAAAACAACACTAAAGATTCTTATTTACAAGAGTTTATTTTACCTGACAGAGGATTGCAAATTACAAGAATGTCAGTAAATAACTCACTAAAAGCATCACTGCCGAGAAACAGGATTAGGAGCAACTACACGGTCAATAAAGTCATAGTCGAAATTCTCCAGTTTATGCAACAAGCTTTCCATGATCTCTGGGAACGAAGCGAAAGAATTGTCTCGCAAGTAAAGCGTTTGCAGATTAGTCAAGCTTGCAAATGACGCAGGCAAGCTGCCCAAAAAATTACCACTGAGTTCTAAATGTGTTAGATTTACACATTTTCCTAGCTCTTCCGGAAGAGACTCTAGCTCATTGTTGCTGAGAAGCAAGTATTTGAGATTGATGAATCTTCCTATGTCTTCTGGCAAGCTGGTCAGGAAATTGTCAGAAAGATCTAATTCCATTAAAGTTGCCAATCTTCCTAGAAGATTGGGCAAGATAGAAATCTTGTTGCCCTTCAGAATCAATATTCCCAAATTAAGGCAGTTCAGTGTTGGTTGAGGAAAAACAGAAAGCTTGTTTCTTTCCAAATTCAGCACTTTAAGATTCTCAAGAATTTCAACTTCACTCGACACAAACTCCAGAAAATTGAAACTAAAATCTAGTTGTTCTAACTTTTCCAGCTTTCCTATTTCTCTTGGGAACAGGGCAAAGCGATTGTGACTTAAGTTCAGAATTTTCAAGTTTCTCAAAGTCTCCATCAAATCTGGAAGTGTTCTGAACAGGTTTAATTTAAGATTAAGTTCTTCTAGGCAATGTAAATCTGCTATTGAATTAGGCAATTCGCTTAACCCATTGTAGCCCAAATCCAAGACTCTCAAATTGCCAGGCAATCCTATTGTGGCTGGAAACTCTTTCAATTGATTAGATTCCAAATGTAGCTCTTTAAGATTCGACAATTTGTGCAGTTTGCTAGGCCAAATCTTTATCTTGTTCTCGCCAAGATACAGTTTCTCAAGCCTTGTACAATCACATACCTCTTCTGGCACTGAGGTAAGGTTGTTCATACTCAGATTCAGCTCTTTTAAACTTCTTAATCTGCTTATCCTCCACGGCAACGATATCACTTTACATTCATAAGTCTCTGGATATCGATAGCCTATTTCATCAATAAAATAATCAGGTTTTCTTGGCTTGCTTGGATCTTGCACTACGACATATCGGCAATTATTGCTTAGATCGAAAACTTCCAAGTTAATCAAACGTCCAATAGTACCTGGTATCAGTGTTAACTCATTACCGCTCAGATCTAGCTCCTTCAGCATTCTCAGTTCTCCTATTGTAGAAGGCAGCGATCTCAGATCATTATCGCTTACAGAAAGCTTTTTTAGCTTAGGCAGCCTTCCAACTTCATCAGGCAATGCCTCCAAATCATTTCCATCTAGATATAACTCTTCTAAATTCCTGCAATTTTTGATATTGCCATGCAATGAGGTAATCCCTATTCTCGAAAGATTTAAAGTTGTTGCGTTCTGATCGTCTTTGAAGTCATACCGATAACAGCAGATTGTCTGCACCAGTATCACAAGCCTGTTAACACTAAAGCCTGCTCTCATTAGGCAGAATGACTTTTCTATATTT
>Ga0308170_10000929_pt1 | contig 31387 bp, 34 predicted proteins | sample PhyBR2_2_FD_202136 | JGI IMG/M metagenome (GOLD analysis project Ga0308170, IMG submission 202136) | Phyllosphere microbial communities from UC Gill Tract Community Farm, Albany, California, United States - DLSLSB.R2 | ecosystem: Host-associated > Plants > Phyllosphere > Unclassified | place...
CGGGCGCACCGTGTTATACTACCAGCAACCCATCGAGTCGCTCTCGCTGCTCGTCGTCGTCGTCTCGAGAGCGCTTTAGAAATCGCGCGGAAAGCGCATCCTGCTCCGAGATGGACCGGCCTCGGCGGCTCTCGACTCGTCGCTTTCCTCTCCTCGCTTGGCCGAGTGCACCTGTGCTCCACCGCGCATCGTCAAGACCCGACCTCTGAGCGTGTGCGTCCTGCTCCCGATCTAGACGGCCGCGAGGACGACGACCATCTCGACGCAGTCCGAGACGAGGGCGCCACTCTACAACGCCGCACACGCGGCTGCGAGGTCGGGCAAGAGCTCGGCGGGACCCTCTGGGTGGTGTAACCGGGCTGCAGGGCCGGCTGGAGCTGGCGGGACAGGTGGCTGCGAGGCAGCAGAACTGGCCGAGCAGCGTCGTCCTCCAGGGCGAGATCGCGACAGCGCAGCGGCCAGGGCTCCTCACGACCGAGCCAGAGCACTCACACGAGCTCCAGAGCACCGTCACTGACCTCTCGTTCCCCGTCGTGCAGCCGTTCCACCACCTCACCCGGACCACCTCGACGTCAAGCTCCGCCTCATCTCGCTCCGCCTCTCGTCCGCCTCGACCTCATCCCGCCTCTCGACATCACCAGGAGCATCGACATCCTCCCTGCACCCTCGTCGCCGCACTCTCGCATCCGCACCAGCCCTGTCCGACCCCTCGGACCTCAGCTCGCTCCCCCCACCTCTCGCCTCTCGCCCTCTCTCCGCCATGCCCGAGGTCATCGAGGAAGTCGACTACGAGGGTCTCAGCACCGATTCGCTCGCCATCAACATGCTCGCCGGCTCGCTTGCCGGCATCTCGGAGCACGCCGTCATGTTCCCGGTCGACATGATCAAGGTGCGCTGCGCCCCTCCTCTCGTCCCACCTACGCCGAGGGCGCACAAGCTGACGCTCTTGAACGACGCCCGCAGACCCGCATGCAGGTCCTCACGACGAGCCCGACCGCCGCCTACGCGTCCATGTCCGAGGCCTTCACCCGCATCTCGTCGACCGAGGGCACCCGGCGGTTGTGGCGCGGCGTCGCGTCCGTCATCCTCGGCGCAGGGCCGGCGCACGCCGTCTACTTCGGCATGTACGAGCTCGCAAAGGAGCTCGCAGGCGGCAACGACAACGGCTACTCGTTCGTCGCGACGGCGGGAGCTGGCGCGGCGGCGACCATCACCTCGGACGCGCTCATGAACCCCTTCGACGGTGCGTGAGAGCTCCTCTCTCACTCTCTTCCCCGCCCTGTGCGCTGCGAGCTGACTCGAGCCCGCCCCCCCGCAGTCGTCAAGCAGCGCATGCAGGCGCACGGCTCGCAGTTCCGCACGGTCGCAGAAACTTTCCGCACCGTGTACCGCACCGAGGGCCTCGCCGCGTTCTACGTCTCGTACCCGACGACCTTGACCATGACGGTCCCGTTCACGGCCGTCCAGTTCTCGACCTACGAGTTCATCAAGTGCGTCCTCCTCGTCCTCGAGCTCACGAGCCTCTCCTGTCGCGCGCACGCAGCTGACTCCCACTCACGCTCGCTCGCAGGGACAAGATCAACCCGCTCAACACGTACTCGCCCATGACGCACGTCACCGCAGGCGGCATCGCTGGTGCCGTCGCCGCCGCCGTCACGACGCCGCTCGACGTCTGCAAGACGCTCCTCCAGACCCGAGGCCTGTCGGACGACGCGGCGATCCGCAACGCCCGAGGGCTCGGCGACGCCTTCCGCATCATCTACTCGCGGCATGGGCTCGCAGGCTTCGCGAGGGGCATGACGCCGCGCGTGCTCACCAACATGCCGTCCAACGCGCTCTGCTGTGCGTCCTCCTCTCTCTCCCTCTCTCTCCCTGCTCGTCAGTCGCACCGGGCGCCGCATGCTGATGCTCGTCGTGCTCCGCAGGGCTGTCCTACGAGGGCTTCCGCTTCTTCCTCAAGGGCGGGCACAACAAGCCGCCGCCGCCCGTCGTCGCCGTCAACCCCTGATCCCGCCCTCGCCGCCCTCTCCCTCCGCATCGCTCGTCGCATGTCCTGCACCACCCTAGCAAAAAGAGGGCGGCCTGCCCTCGCCTAGATACCCCTTACCCCTGCCCTCTCTCCCTCGCTCCCTCCCTCTCCTCCTGCTCCTCGTCGTCGTCCGTCCGCTCCGATACCCCTCTCCAGTTTGGAGCGCTCCCCTCGCCTCTCTTTTGTGTACGATCTCGCTGTGTTGCCATAGCGACGTTGCCCCGTCTCGCTCCTGCAAGGAATCTCTGCATTCGCTCGTGCCCTTGGCCTCATCGCGATCCGCGTCTCGCTCTCGCTCCCCCACTTCACCACCGACGCTCGAGCTAGCACGCGCACAGGATGCCTATCCGTGGCCTCGACAGTGCGTCTCTGTCCCTGCCCTGCGCCCTGTCCCTCGCGCGCGCGCTCACTGACGCTTCTCCCCTCCTCCTCGTCCTCCCCGCTCCCTCCCCCCGACGCCCCGGCTCTCTCCCTCCCTCAGCCTGGCTCGCAGAGGTGCGTGCACTCTCTCACTCACTAGCCAAGGATCCAGCTGACCCCACACTCGCACTCGCAGCGCGGCCTCGTCAAGGAATGTCCGCTGAGCGCCCTCGCCGGCACGCGCCTGGGCATTGACGCCAACCACTACCTGCGCAAGCTCCTCAGCGCGCGCGAGGGCTCCGACAAGCACGACAGCTTTACCCCGGCAATCGGCGGCGCACCGCTCACCCTCACGGCCGAGGTGCGTCTCTCTCCTCCTCCACCTCTCCCCCTCGTTCCGGCTCGGTCGGGTCGGCTCGACGACAAAGGCGACGAGCTGACCTCGCTGCGACCTCTCCTTGCGCCCTCGCAGATCGAGGCCAACAACCACACGCTGCAAGCGCTCGGCATCAAGCCCGTCTTCGTCTTCAACGGCGTCAACCCGCTCGACCGCGAGCGGCCGCAGCCGACCGACGAGCGCAGCTGGCGGCGCGGCCAGGCGTGGGAGCACTACGAGCAAGGGCGCGTCGCCGAGGCGCAGGGCGAGTTCGGCGCGTCGAGCTCGATCACGCCGCAGGACGTCTTCCGCCTCGTGCACCGCCAGTTCAAGCAGCGCTCGACCGAGTTCGTCGTCGCGCCGTACCTCGCCTGGGCCCAGTTGGCCTACCTCGAGCGTCACGAGCGCGCGTACGTGCACAGCATCTATGGCGCCAACGAGCTCCTCATGTTCGACGGGCTCGACCGCATCGTCCTCGACGTCGACTTCAAGCGCCAGACCATCTCGTTCGCGTCCAAGGCCGCCATCCTCGACTCGATGGGCCTCTCGCCCGACCAGTTCCTCGACCTCGCCATCCTCGCCGGCTTCGAGGGCTCGCCGACGTTCCCGGCCATCGACCCGCGCGACTTCCACCTGCGGTCCGTCGTCGACACGATCCGCCAGCACGGCTCGGGCGTGCGCTCGGTCCTCGCCCACCAGTCGTTCGCGCCGGTGTACCAGACCAACTTCGCCGACACGTTCGCCCGGTCGCGCGCCATGATCAAGTTCTCGCTCGTCCTCGTCGCGCACGAGGGTCGGGTCCTCCCCCTCCCGCTCGTCACGCCTCCTCCAGCGCCGCTCGGCGCGCACCACTACCACCACCCGCCCCAGATCGTCACGGCCGCCGACGTCCCCGTCGACCTCGGCGAGATCTTCTCGTCGCACTTCCCGGACGAGGTCTACTACCAGCTCTTCCGCGGGCTCATGAGCCCGCAGGTCGTCGCCCCACTCGCGACCGGGCACGTCTACGAGCACGTGCCCCTGTGCGGCTCGACGCCCGAGTACGAGCGCTACGTCAAGCAGCTCTCGGAGCCGCCGCAGAGCCCGCGCTGCGTCGCGCTCGCCCTCATGAGCAGCGTCCTGCACCCCTTGTGGCTCAAGAAGCCCGTCCACGCCGTCTACTACTTCAACCCGCCCGGCCAGGACCCGCCCATACCGCACTCGGCGCCGCACACGCAGCAGTTCATCGAGAGCGTCGGCAAGTGGAACGTCGGCGCGCGGCACATCGAGGACGAGTTGAGGAGGCAGGCAGTGCGTCCCTCCTTCATGCTCCTACGTCGCACGAGCTCAGGCGCTGACGAAGACCCGGCGTCGGTCTCCTCGCCCGCAGTCGTCGACGATCGACCTCTGCCTGTGCTTCGGCGGCACGAGCACGACGAGCTTGGCGCAGCGCACGATCGTGCCGAGGAACGCAGAACGTGTGCGTCCCAGCTCTCTCTTCCTCTGCGCTCTCGGTCGAGCGCGAGACGCTGAATCTTGCCGACGTCGCCCTCCTCGTCCGCAGCCGCTCGACAAGAAGGACGAGATCGTCGCCAACACGCTGTGGCGCTTCCTCGAGCTGCGTTCGTGCGTCCCTGTTCTCTCTGAGGCTCTCGTGTGCACGAGCCGACGCTGACGCCCTCAAGTCTCGCCCTCTTGCTCGTCGTGCAGGTTCCTCACCTCGGCCCACCAGCACACGCCTCACGCCTCGGCGCTCCACCTCGCGATGAAGAACGCCAAGGTCAACGACAAGTTCCAGGAGCCCTTGTTCCTCGCCATGGAGCTGCTGCGCGCGGGCGTGCTGCACAACGGGCGCATCGGCACAAGGGCCTACTCGGGCGGGCCCAACTTCACCGGCGGCACCGAGGCCGACAAGCGCAGCATGCTCCTCGTCATGCGCGTCCTCAGCATCGTCCCTCTCGTCTTCACGGTGCGTCCCTCTCGGCATCTCTCTCTCGGCGGCGAGCGCGCACGTGAGGAGCGAGAGCTGACCCAGCTCGTCTCGCCTTTGCAGCCCGGCGCGTGGAACGGCCCGCTCTCGCGCGAGCTCCTCGTCTTCAACTCGTTCCTGCGCGCGACGTCGCGCTCGATGCGCAACCTCCTCGAGGCCATCGCCGTCAACTGCCTCCTGCGCGGCGACGCCCAGCGCTCGTACGCCGACTACCTCGGCGTCGCCTTCTCCCTCCCGTTCCAGGCCGACACCAACACGGGCATGGGCATCCTCTTTAAGGCGTTCGGCGACACGGTGTGCCACATGGCGGGCGGGATCGAGGTCGTCGCGAGGACGGCCAACGGTGCAGGCGGTGCGAGCGCTGCGGCGACCAAGGAGGAGCGCGAGGCGATCCAGCAGTCCAAGGACCAGGTCCTCGGCCTCCTCCAGGACGCCTTCCCCAACGTCAAGAACGTGCGCGCAGAGCTTGAGCGCGGCTTCCGCTTCTGGAACCTCGTGCGTCGTCGCTCACCTCTCTCTCTCTCTCTCATTCCTCTTCCTCGACCCTCTCGCGCCTCGAGCTGACCCTTCTCCCTCTCGCCTCTCGCGCTCGCAGATCATGCTCGCCGTCCGCTCTCTGCGCCAGTCTTCGAGCGGGCCGGCGATCGCGCCCGAGCTCGCCGACAGCTTCGAGGCGGCGGACCAGTGGCTGAGTCCGTTCCACCTGCAATGAGTCACGCGCTTGCGCGTTGCAGCATGCACGTACTGGGAGCGTCTACGTGCAGAGAGGGACCCGACCGTCTGGCTCGTCGACGCTGCCGCTCAGAAACCGAGCGCCCTGCTCGCCCACTCGAGCTTGGCGTCGACGAGCAAGTACTCGCCCTCGCACGACCGCCCTCCCTCGCCCCGCTTCGACCTCGGCTCGTCCTTCTCGTCCTCCACCTTCGCCTTGTCGCGCCAGATCGCCGGGATCCTCGGGCGCGCCGGCGTCGACCGGCTGCGCACTCGCTGCTTCTTGTGCTTCTTGCTCGACGGCGTGCTTGGCGGCGGCGCGGCGGTGCGTTCCTCGACGAGCGGCGTCGACGACGACGAGTTGACGATGAGCAAGCCCGTAAAGGGGAGGGTGAAGGCGGGCGGGGTGCGGACGCGCGGCGAGTGGGCGAGCGCCGTCGGCGAGGGCGAGCCGAGGTAGTACTCGAGGACGTGGGCGGCTCCGAGGAGGACGGTCGGCGTCGAGGGGAGGGGCGGCGGCGGCGCGCGCGCGATGCGCTGCGAGGTGCGGCCCCGGCGGGAGAAGGAGAGAGGGGCCGGCGAGGAGGGGAGGCGCGGCGAGGAGGGAGGAAGGGGCGTCGGCGGGATGAGGACGAGCGAGGGAGGCGGCGAGGGCGAAGGAGAGGACGAGGCAGTGGGCATCATGGCGGAGGGATGTCGACCAGCGACGCTTGGAGGGAGGAGAACGAGCTACCGGCGCTCGAGGGAGAGGAAGGTCGCGTTGCGCGAGGAGCAAGAGCAGGCCCGGCTGCGCGCCGGCTTTCTCTGCTCACAAACGAGCGTGCACGTCTTTGCCGTAGCTGCTGAAACGCAGGAGAGAGAAGTCGTGCGGCAAGTCAGGGGAAGCGGCGGTGCCGACAAGGTGCGAGCGAGGTGCGTGCGCCCGGACCCTTGTCCTCGACGTCCTGCGCACAGCGCGCCCGCCTCGCGCTCGAGCGAGCGGCGCTTGGCGCTCGCTCCTCGAAAGCTCTAGAAGTCAGAGTAGCGCCGCCGCAGCGCAGCGATGAGCGGAGCCAGCGAGCGCCAGTCGAGAGACGGAAGCAGTGCGGCCGACTCGAGTCTCACGTGCGGCGCCCGACGAGCTCGTCGCGCGCCGAACGAAGCAGACGCAGAGCAGGTCGGCCGGGCAGCAGCGCGCAGCTCGGTCGAGGTAGCGCGCAGCCTGGTCGTGCGCCGTCGCAGTGGGGATGATCCCCGCGGGCGAAGGAGGCGAGCATTTGTGATCGCGGCGCTGTGCGGTGCGGCAGAGCGTGTCGTCCAGCTCGCAGAAGGCGTACGTGGAGCGTGCACCCGCTCGAGCTGCGCGATGAGAGAGAAACGCGTCGCCGACTCGGTGTTTTGCCTCGGCGAGCGAGCGAGGAGGAGGGCGAGGGGGTGCGCGCAGGCGGAGAGGGGCGAGGGGCGAGAGTGCCCGCTTGCAGAGAGCTACACGGTGCTACAGCGCAGCCCTAGCGAGCGCAGCGAAGCAGGCGGAAGCAGGCGACGAGCGCAAAGGCGGAGCCGGATCCAGGCTCTCGCCCGCGGCGGGACGACGACCCATTCGCTCGCCGCTCTCGCCCTCTCCCCATCTCCTCACACCCCGTCAAGCGCGCAGTGGGACGCGCCTAGCTCTTCCGCCGAGCTCACAGCACACCTGCATCGCCTCGCCGCCCTCGCCCGAGCCACCGCTGGCCCGCACCACTCGTCTCAGCCGGTCCGACCTCGAACGCCTTCATCACAGCGCCGTCCTCGTTCACCTCGTCTCGCAGGGCCCAGTGCACCTCGTGAGTGTGTTCTCCTTCCTTCCAGCACCCAGTCGCGCGCGCGCTCGACCCGTCACAGCCACGAGCTGACTCGCCGACCCTTGCCCTCCCCCGCGCGCTCTCTCGCCTCGTCCCTCTCCAGCGTCACCCGCAGGTTTCACGCGTCGAGCGGCTCGTCTCGCACGCAGCGTGCCAGCTCAGCAGCGTCGTCACGTGTCGTGCTATCTCTCGAGCAGCAGACTGTGCGTCCCAAGCCCTCCCCTCTGTCCAGGGGATGGCTGTCGCTGACCCTGTTGGCCCCCTTCCTCCTCGATCCAGCTCGTCTTCTCGACGCCCGCCCGCAACTTCCTCTCGCCTTCGTCGCGCCGATCCTTCCCTCGTCTCGCCCCTCGACGTCGACGACATCCTCGTCATGACGAGCCCGGCGCACCCGTCGTCGTCCCTCTTCGGCCACTCGACCCCGGCCCTCACCCACCGCTTCGCCAACCTCGACGCGTCGTCGTCCTCTCCGCCGACCGACGTGATCGCGACGCCCTCGGACCGCTACGCCGCACCGTCCCGACCTCGCAACGGCAAGCAGCAGCCTCGCCGCAGCGTGCGCATCCGCACCTCGTCGGGCGGGCACCTCGACTCGTCGCCTCAGATCAAGCTCGGCGCGCCGGCGTCGTACCTCGGCGAGGACGAGGCCTCGCAGGTGTTCGAGATCCCGTCGCGCACGCGCGCCGTCCGCACCGCGTCGGCCGCGTCGGGCACGTCCGAGCACCAGCCGCCGCACTCGGCGTGGCAGCACGACGCGCGCGGCGCGCCCTCGGCGCGCATGCTCGACCCGCAGACGCCCGAGGACGCGCTCGCGCTCGCGCAGGCCCACGGCATCACCCCGGACCAGTTTGAGCAGGCCAAGCAGCAGGTCATGCGCTTCCTGCGCAGCGAGCACGGCCAAGCCGCGCCAGGGTCGGCCCCTCTGGCCGTCGACACGTCGATGCCGCGCGTCGCGCAGCAGCCGGTCTCGACCCCGACCTACGCCGCGGCCGGCCAGCCCTTCCCGCCCGGCTCTGCGCCCCAGCCCCTCCCGCACCTGCCCATCTCGCGCACCCCGACCGCCTCGGCCTCTCTCCAGGCCGCCTTCCAGCTCGACGTCCCCTTCAGCACCTCGCGCCCTCGCACCCGCGCGCCCGTCGAGGACGCCGGCACCCAGTCGGTCAAGCGCCAGAGGCGCGATGGGGGTCCTGCCACCGCGGCGCCGTCGTCCGCCGCCGAGCTCGCCGTCCGCCAGTGGGCGCAGGAGGAGAGCAGCAGCAGCAGCGAGGACGATGCGCCCGGCCTCGCGAGCGTCCTCATCTCGCGCCGCGTCGGCACGACGCCGGGCGACAGCGCCGCCTCGCCCTCGGTCGCCGGCCTGTCGCCCACACTCGGCGCGGCGGCGGCGCCCGACGCCAATGCGAGCCCGTCGCTCGCAGGGCAGCGCGGCATGATGGACCGGTTCATGTCGAGCCAGCCTCTGCCCGCTGCGGCTCCTGCGCCGGCGCCGCAGCTCGACGCCCAGGGCGCCGTCGAGCAGGCGCACCAGCACCACGCCTCGCCGAGCCTCGCACCGGCCTCGCCGAAGCGCAAAGCGCCGATGAGCTACGCCGAGCACGCGCTCCTCAGCCCGGCGCCGTCGAGGCCCAAGACGAGCATCCTCTTCTCGCCCGACGTGGCGCGCCTGCTCCGCAGCGAGCTCGACGAGCTCGAGGCCAACGAGCTCACGACGAGGCACTCGTCGCTCAGCCCGAGGAAAGACATCGACCGGTCGTCCGACATTGTGCGTCCTCGCTCCCCTCGCTCCCGCTCACCTTCCCTTCGGGAAGCCTTGACTGACGGCTCGACCCTCCTCCTTGCAGGTCGTCGACTCGAGCCCGTTCCGCGGTGGTGCCTCGCCGTTCTCGTCGGGCGGTGCGTCCCGCTCGCGCGACATCTTCAGCGCCGCGCACGAGGGGTCCTTGAGCAAGCGCGCCCGTTGGAACCCGGCCCTCGTCGAGAAGCGCGCGACGTCGCCGACACCGTCCTCGGCCTCGCTCTCGATGCGCGCTCCCTCGTTCTGCGACTCGTCGCCGGCCGCCTCGGACCGCGGCTCCGCCTCGTCGCGCCAGCAGTCGTTCCTCAACAACGTCGAGCCGCACGCGCACGCGCACGCGCACCCGGCGTCGGCGCCCGACTTCATGTACGGCGGCCTGCCTTCGTCGTCGCCTACCTCGTCGCAGCACTCGGAGTACGTGCCGGCGCGCTACTCGCGCTCGAGCCCGGGTCCGGGCCCGGGCACCAAGGTCGCGCCCGCCCGCAGCGACACGTCGTCGGCGGTCGGCGACGCCGCTGCGCCTGCGTCGAGCGGGCGCAAGAAGCGCGCGCCGGCTCGCCGCACCGACAGCGCGCCGTCGTCGACGCGCGGCGCGTCGGTCAACCAGGACGGCGAGCCGACCAAGCCGCGCTACTCGTACGCGGCGCTGATCGGCCAGGCCCTCTTCTCGACGTCCGACCTGCGCATGGCGCTCGCCGACATCTACGTGTGGATCATGGGCGAGTACCCCTACTTCAAGAAGGACGACGCCGGGTGGCAGAACTCGATCCGCCACAACCTCTCGCTCAACCAGTGCTTCATCAAGACGGCGCGCGGGCCCGACAACCCGGGCAAGGGCTGCCTGTGGGCCATCAAGCCCGGCACCGAGGACCAGTTCGTCGACGGCGACTTTGTGCGCAAGGGCGGCCAGGGCAACTCGCGCCGCAAGGGCGCCGGCTCGAGCAAGGCGGCCCAGGCGGCGACCAAGCTCGTGCCGCAGAAGCTCCTTCGCGGCGACGACGCCGTCCCGGCTGCCCGTGCACCGACGGCGGCGTCGCCGATGCACCCGCCGTCGCAGCAGCAGCAGCAGCAGCAGCAGCGCCCGACGACGCCGTCGGCCCTGTCGTCGCGCAGCGACTCGCCCGCCGCGAGCGTCATGTCGCGCACGACGTCGAGCTCGACGTACAAGCTCGGTCAGCAGCAGCAGCACGCGCAGCACCAGTCGCAGCAGGTCTACTCGCCGTGCCCGTCAACGGCGTCGATGCGCTCGGTCACGCCCGTCTCGGCGTCGCCCATGTTGGCGCCGACGATGCAGCTCGAGCCTCCTGTCGAGCTCAGCTTCTCGGCGCCGCCGGCGGCGCTCGTGCCGCGCCCGGCGTCGGCGGCGGCCATGCACCAGTACGAGGCCGAGCAGCAGCAGCAGCTCGCCCCGCCGCCGCCTGCCCCGCTCTCGCGGTCGCACTCGTCGATGGGCTTCCTCGAGCCGGCTGCCGCGGCGGCGTGCGCGTCGGCGAACCGCAACGGCGCGCTCGAGGCGATCGAGGAAGAGGCCGGTCGCCCGCACCTCGCGCCGCCCGTCGCGCTCGGCCGCACCTTCTCGGCGCCGATGCTCGCGACCCAGTCCGAGCCCGGCTCGACGAGCGGTCCCCCTCCCGCCTCGCCGCCGCCTTCGCACCTCACCGTCCAGCGCCTGCACGAGCCGCTCCTCTCGGCGACGATGTCGCCGCCGACCTCGGTCTACCACCGCCTCGCCGGGCCGTACCAGCCCCTCTCGTACGGCTCGTCGCTCGCGCAGAACCACCGCGCGCTCGCGCTCCTCGCTTCGCCCGAGGCGGCGGGCATCATGACGAGCCGCACCGGGTCGCCGCGCCTGCTCGTCCCGCCGAGCTCGACGCCGTTCCTCCCGCCGCACGGCGGCAGGAAGCGGCAGCGCACCGAGAGCGACAACCGCATGCTGTCGCCGACGGCGCTCGTCTACACGCAGAGCCCTGTGCGTCCACCTCTTCCTCGTCGTCCCTCCTCCTCGCCCTTGTTCCTCCTCCCGACGAGCCTCGAGCTGACCTTGCCTCTTTCTCTCTCTTCGTCTGCAGATCTCGTCCGTGCGCGGTGGCCCTCGTCAGCCCATGTCGCCGATGCAGGACAAGCTCGAGCCGCTTGCCGACCCGTCTAAGAAGCTCGACACGCGCGCGCCGGGCACTCGCCTCCTCCCCTCGGTCAACGCCCTCGTCTCGGCCGAGTACGACCCCTTCCGCTCGCCGCCGCCCTCGTCGTCGTCGTCGGCCGCCCACGTCCTCGCGAGCAACTCGGCGCGGTACCACCTGCGCAGCCCGTCGGCGCGCCTCCAGGCCGTCCTGAGCACCCCAGGCGGGCACGGCAAGGGCACCGCGCGCCATCACCTGCCGCTCGGCTTCTCGCCGTCGCTCGCGACGGGCTCGAGCTGGGAGCGCTCGACGGCCGACTCGGGCGTCGGTGCCGGCGGCGGCGCGAGCGGCGCGTCGACGCCGTGGGGCGACGTCGGCCTCGGCGAGTCGCCCAGGATCGAGGGCGTCGGCGCGCAGAGGCTCTACTGGCCGTCGCCCGGCGCGGGCTCGGGTGCAGCGCACCTCCCTTGGTGATGCGCTCGTCGAGCCCGGTCCTCGTCCTCCTCCCACCCCCTCCTGTCCATAGTACTCCCCCCTCCCTCGTTCGTACCTCGTCCTGTGCCACCGTCACCTTCTTCTAGCCTTTTGTTGCTGCCTTTCTGCTGCCGTGCGCCTCTTCAACCCGTCCATAGCTTCCTTCCTCTGTTCCTCGCCGTCGTCGCCCTTGTCGCCTCCCTTCCCTCCTTCTTTTCCAGCCGTGTCTCTCGCCTTATAGCTTATCTCGTTCTCTCTCTTCTTCTTGCCGCAACGTAGCGTCGGTCTCTCTGCCTCAATGCCGAGCTCTGGCGCCGAGAGAGACGCCGAGAGAAGTAAAGCGAGCGGAAGTCGAGCGAGCTGACGGCTCTCGTCGCGCCCAGGGTCGCAGTGTCCTTGTTGCACATGATCTCCTCGGCACGCTCTACTTGCCCTGCTCGCCGAGCCTTCGCTCGTCGAGCTTGCGCTGGAGCAAGTCGGGCCTCGGGCACGCCGCACACCTCGCGCCGTCGCCGTTGAGCTTGTAGAACTGCTGGCAGCACCGGTACAGGTTGGTGATCTGCTGGGCGCACTTGGAGTCGTCGTAGCCGCGGTTCATGAGGCAGTTCCTGCGGGCGGGTTGAGGCCGACGCCGGATCGAGGGTCAGCGGGAGAGCAAGCCGGGCGCTTGAAGGTGGGGAGGAGGCGGAGCGGGGGAAGGACGCAACTGGATCTTGCACGCTTCCGGCTGGGTCGAGGAAGAGGTGAGGAAGACCAGGAAGGGGCAGGTCAGCTTGAGAGGCGAGGGGAGACGACGGCGAGCTCGACGACGACGAGAGAGCGTCGGACGGGGACGAGGACGGAGGCGAGGCTCACATGGCAGGGTTCTTCCGAGTCGACCTGGAGAGGGCAGCAGAGTCAGTGCTGGTCTCGACGGAGGGGAGCAGGCTCGGGCTCACGGGCATCGTGGTCGGGGACGAGGCGGGGAGCAAGAGGGAGCGTTCGGCGATGATGATGAGGCCTGAGGATGGTCTCGCTCTCGTCCCACCGCACCGCTCGCTCAGAGCGAGCCAGAGCCTTCTTCCACAATGGAAACAGCTACCCGTGCTCCACCTGCGCCCAACGCCCAGGTCGCAGCGACCCTCGACGACTCGCTCTCCTCCCCACCTTCGCCGACGACGGCCACGACGACCACGACCGGCACCAAGCGCCTCGTTCCCGCCAAGCACCGCACGGTCAAGCCCTGGGCCGTCCTGCCGTCTATGGCCGTCCTCTTGCCGATCCTCGCCCTCTTCACCTGGGTCTCGGTCCGCCTGCACTACCAGCTCCCGACCCCGGGCCACGCCCTCTTCTCGCCCGACGGCACGCCCATCTTCTCCGAGTGGCACGCCATGCGCTACATCAAGGACCTCGCCTCGTACGGCGACGGCACGCCCCGGTACCGCATCCTCGGCACCCGCGAGATGGTCGAGACGGACGAGTACCTCCTCGACAAGGTCCGCGAGATCCGCGACGACGTCGTTCAGCGCCATCCAGACGGCGGTATGCAGCTCGAGGTGTGGCACCAGACTGGCGATGGCACTCATGTGCGTCCTCTCCTCCTGCGCTCGAGCCCAAGACGAGGATTGGCCGGCTGACTCTCGCTCGTTCCCTCTCCTTCCCTCACCTCGTCCCTGCTCCTCGCACGTACTCGCACCTCTCGCAGCTCTTCGATTTCATGGACAAGATGGTGTGGAAGAAGTACTTCGGCGTCACCAACGTCATCGTGCGCCTCTCGGACGGCACGGCGGCGACCAAGGCCAACGCCGTCCTCGTCAACGCGCACACCGACTCGACCTTGCCGAGCCCCGGTGCGGCCGACGACCTGTTCGGCGTCGCCGTCATGCTCGAGGCGATGCGGGTCATGGCTCTTGGCGAGCGGCGCTTGACGAACTCGGTCATCTTCCGTGCGTCCCTCTCTCTCTCTTCTCCCTCGCTCACCCACTCGCTCAGTGCACGCTCTGACTCGCGCCAAGCCTGCAGTCTTCAACGGCGCTGAAGAGTCGCTTCAAGATGCCTCGCACCGTACGTCCAGGCTGCTCTCCTCTCTCTCGGGCGGCCGGATCGGCGGGTTGCGCGGCGAGCTCTGCTGCGAGAGCTCGAAGGGAAGCTCTGATGCAAGCCCTGGAGCGGCCCATGGAGCGGATCTCTGAAGCCGGGTCGGGCGCGAGCCCTGCAGCAAGCCCCGAAGGCTGGAGCCTGGCTGACGAGCCGTTCTGCCTGCCCCGACAGTCTTCATCACCCAGCACCCGCTCAAGGACACGGTCAAGGCCGTCATCAACATCGAGGCGTGCGGCACCGACGGCAAGGAGATCGTCTTCCAGGCGACGTCGCCCGAGATGATCCGCGCGCTCGCAAAGACGCCTTCGCCGTACGCGACCGTCATCGCGAGCGAGATCTTTTCGACCGGATTGATCCTGTCGGACACGGACTTCAGGAACTTCGTCCAGTACGGCAACCAGACGGGCCTGGACATGGCGCTCGTGCAGAACTCGTACCGGTACCACACGACCCTCGACACGGTCGACAACATCGAGCCCGGCGCGTTGCAGCACACGGGCGAGAACCTTATCCCGCTCCTCGAGTACCTCACGTCGTCCGACACTACAATGGGCAACTCGCACGAGTCGACGCCGATCCTGCCGCACGCGCCGACGTCGCACACCATCTTCTTCTCGGCGCTCGGCGGCAAGGTCTTCGTCGTTTACAGCCGCGCAACGGCGACGCTCGTGTACGGCATTATCGCCGCCCTCGTCACCGTCATCGCGACCGACCGAGTCGACTGGGCGACGCACAAGAAGGCGTACACGCTCGGCGTCGTCGGCGTCCTCGGCGGCTTGGTCTCGGCGGTCGTCGGCGCCAACTCGGTCGCCTTCCTCACGAGCGTCGTGCTCGGCAAGCCCATGAGCTGGTGCGTCTCATCACTTCCTGTCCTACTGCTGTTCTCTAGAGCGACTCGAGCTGACGCTCGGACCCCTCTTTCTCGCCCACCTCTTCCTCGCCTCGCCCACCTCTTCCTCGCCCGCCTTTCCCTCGCCCACCTGCGCCCGACCGTCTCCTCCGACTCTCCTGCATAGGTTCTCGAACGAGGCGTACCCGCTCTTCCTCTTCGGCCCGCCGGCGCTGCTGGGCGTCGTCTTGTGGCAGTACTTCTTGGTCTCGAACCGGATCCGCTCGCCGATCGCCAGCATCGCGCAGGACGCCGCCGAGTCGTCCCTCCTCGAGCACGCTACCCTCGTCGGCCTCGTCGTCTTCAACTCGGGCATCACGCTCGTCGGGCACGCACTCGGCATCGGCTCGAGCTACCTCTACGCGATCGGGTCGGTCTCGGGCCTCATGGCGCTCCTCCTCAACGACTACGTCCTGCGCAACAAGAGCAAGGGTCTGCACCTCGTCACCTACATCGTCGGCCAGGTGCGTGAAGCTCTCATCCTCGGCGCTCCTTGATCGAGCCGCCGACCCAGACTGACCTTTCCGTCGCCCTCGCCCCGCAGTCTCTACCGCTCCTCGTCGGCATCGAGGGCATCATCGGCTTCCTCGACCTCTTCGTCCCGCTCACCGGTCGCCTCGGCGCCGAGGCGCCCGTCGACTTCATCATCGCGAGCTTGGTCGGCGCAGTCGGCTACTTGACCGTCCCTATGGTGCGCTCCCTCACCTCTTCGTCCTGATCCCGCCGCCCAACTCGAGCTGACTCTCTCTCTCTTCTCCGTGCAGCTGTCGCCGCTGTGCCACCGCTGGGGCGCCTTCTTCACCGCCCGCCTCGCCGTCTTCCTCCTCCTCGTCTCGGCCTTCTCGATCGGCTGGTTCACGCGCCCGTCCTGGTCGCCGTACGACGCCGCCCACCCCAAGCGCCTCCTCGTCCTCCACATGGAGAACACGACGACGACGACGCCGTCGTTCAACCTGCACGTCGCGAGCGTCGACGGTACGCCCTTCTCGGGTCTCGTCGAGAGCGCGACGGCGGGCTTGAGGGCCGCAGGCTCGGTACCGCAGCCGACCATCGCCGACGACCTCTCCGTCGACTGGGACATCGTGTGCGTCCGACCTTTCCTCGCTTCGCCTGCCACGTGCGGCGACACAGGCTGACCCTCCTTCTCGGCGCGCTCGCAGCTACCCGGTCTCGCAGTTCCTCACGACCTACCGCATCGAGCTCCCGCCCGTCGACACCGACTACGTCGCCCCATGGACCGACTCGCTCAAGGTGACGGTGCAGCGCAACGTGCTCAACTCGATCAAGCAGACTCGGCACGTCGAGCTCACGCTCGAGCACCCCGGCATCATCTGGCCCGTCATGAGCTTCACCGCCGACGTCGTCGCCTGGGGTACGTCCACCTCTCTCCCTCTCGCTCACGAGGCTGTGCGCACCGTCTGCAACGTCTCGAGGAATCCGGTCGAGCCGCACTGACCCCTCTTTGCTCGCCCTCGCAGACCTCCCCAAAGCGCCTGAGCGCGGCGACGTCCGCCACCACGTCAAGTCGGTCGCGTCGTACGGCGTCACGCGCTTCCCGCTGTCTGTCACGGTGCAGCTCACGCCCGAGCAGTTTGCGGCGGCCGTGCGCGAGGACCAGCGCTCGAAGCAGCAGCGCGCCGACTCGTCGGCCGAGGACCGTGCGCTCGCCTCGCTCCGCATCGACTACAGCGGCCTCGACATCCACGGCATGTACCCGGCGAGCTTCCAGAGCGACGACGCCGTCGAGGACGCGAGGCGGCAGCTTGCGAGGAGCACGAAGCCGGGCATGCGCTTCTTCGAGCAGTTGGCGCTCAGGCTCGAGGACGAGCCCGTCGACGCGATGCTCCTCAGTGCGGTGGCAGGCGTCGCGTATGTCTAGACGGCGCGGCAGAGCGAGTAGACGGCCGGCAGCTTTCGTCGGACTTGGGTCGACCGACCTCCTCGCGAGAACTGCAATACCTATCCTCCCATTTTCTTATCGCTCCCGATCGCTGTGTAAAGCTGTGAGAGTACTGCCTGCAAGATCTGAGCGAGCAAGAGAGAGGTTTGGCCGAGACGAAGCAGCTCGTCGTCCTCATCAGCGCGCTCGCTCGAACTCGCCGCTCCTCATGGCTCGCACCGCTGTGGCCAGGCTAGTCCGCCCAGCACTCGCTTCTGGGACTCAGTACAGCTCGGCCTGCACCTGCCTACCCCTCAGCATCGCACCCTCGTCAGGCTCCGCCGCTCGCTCGTTCGCCTCGACCTCGGCACCTCGCAGCCACGACAACCCTCTGGTGAGCTGCCGCGTTCCTCTCCCGCAACGAGTGAGGCTCTGTCTGACGATCGATCCGCGCGCGCAGGGCCTTCCGCGCAATGACGCCCCGCCGACCATGCCTCGGATGCAGCGCGGGTTGCCGCAGAAGCGCAGGCTGGACGGCGTCAAGAAGGTCGTCGTCGTCTCGAGCGGCAAGGGAGGAGTCGGCAAGAGCAGCGTCGCAGGTGCGTCCTCCCCTCCCTCGACGAGGTCGACCTCGTCGTCCGGGTCATCTGCTCCTCGCGAGCGAGCACACTGTCCTGCTGAGCGTGCGAGCTGATGTCCATGCTCCCCGCTGCAGTCAACCTCGCACTCGCTCTTTCGGCGCTGCCGCACGAGGCCACGGGCGGCCGACGACCACGGGTCGGCGTCCTCGACCTCGACATCTTCGGGCCGTCGCTGCCCAAGCTGATGGGCCTCGAGGGTGCCGGCGAGCCTTTCCTGACAGCCGGTGCGTCCTCTCAATGCCACTCAGAAGGTCTCTGTACGAGCTGACGACCCGCCGCTCGCCCGCAGAGAACCGCCTCACCCCTCTTCGCGCGCACGGCTTGCCCTGCATGTCGATGGGCTTCCTCCTTCCCAACAACCCGCCCGACCCGACCAACCCGACCTCGCACACGTCCGATACGCCCGTCGTCTGGCGCGGCATGATGGTCATGAAGGCCGTCCAGCAGCTCCTGTTCGATGTCGACTGGCGCGCCGGGACCGGCGGGCACGACCTCGACGTGCTCGTCGTCGACACGCCGCCGGGCACGGGCGACGTCACGCTCAGCCTCGGACAGCTCGTCGACATTGACGGTGAGTCGTGCATGCCGCAGCTACGACCTCGGCTCGAAGAGGATGTTCGCTCACGTTCTCGTGCTCCTGCTCGCAGGCTCGATCATCGTCTCGACGCCGCAGAACGTCGCCATCATCGACACTCGCAAAGGCGTCGCTATGTTCCGCAAGCTGGGCATCCCTGTACGTGTTCTCCTCCCAGCTTTCGGCCGTCACTCGCTCGGGCGCCGCTGACTCCTCCACGCTCGCACAGATCACCGGCGCCGTCCTCAACATGAGCCATTTCCTCTGCCCGGGCTCATCCACGCCGCACTACATCTTCGGCCCGCCCGACGCCTTTGACTCGACGTGCGCCGACCTGTCGCTCGACGTCCTCGCCCGGATCCCGATCGAGCCCGCCGTCTCGTCCAGGGGCGACTCGGGCGCGCCTATCGTCATGCTCGCCGGGCCCGTGCCGTCGAGTGGCGACGAGCCTGCTGCTGCGGGTCCCTCGAAGGCGAGAGAGGTGTTCCTTTCGCTCGGCGAGCAGGTGTGGCAGCGTCTGCAGCAGGGCGAGCGGGCGTGAGGCGTCCGCCGCCGCTGGACCTCGCTCTGTTTAGCGCCTTTGCAACGCTCGATGCACCTCTTCTACTCGGCCGCACACTGACCCGGACGAGAAGAGAGACTGATCACGCTGCCGACCCGTCTTGCGGGTCGCGAGGGATGAGCCCGTGCCTCGTCGCAGCTCGAAGGGATCCGCCATCGAGAGCTCGCCGCCGCCGGCTCTTGCGCGTCAAGGGCCTCGCAGCACTCTTCGCAGGACGGTTGCGCGCATCGAGAGGAGCGCGGGCGAGAGGTGAGCATGCCCGGCCGACAGGGAGCGCTGCTCGAGCGGGATCGTTGCACGGGCCCTGGGCTTGGGCTCGTCATCGAGATGCGTCGCACGAAGGTCGTCTGCCCCGCCCAGCTGCAGATGCCGTGCCCTCGAGCTTAAACTAGCTTGTCGTGGATCGCGCTGCATGGATGCGCATGCAAGGCTGAGCTGCCGAGGACGGCGAGCGAAGAGGAGGACCGTGCGCCCCGCGCGCGGCGAGCGAGGACGCACGCACGCCTTCCTCGCCGCCGCTGCTCGAGCTTGGGCTCGCCGGGCTCTGCCTCGAGGACGATCTTGGCAGCGAGCGAGCGCGAGATGAGTAGGACGATGAAGCGACGAGCTCGTGAGCACTCCGCTCAGCTGAGACCGTGTGGGAGCCGAAAGTTGGAGAGCGCTCAAGGGGTCCGTTCGCGCGACCGGCAGAGGTCGCGCGGAGAGAGCTGTCGGTCGTCGGCCTCGAGCAAGCTCGTCTCGGGAGGTCGGCCACGACGTCGTTGTCGCCCGGCGCGAGCTAGCTCGCCCTTCCAGGGCGCGCCGGCTCGAGCGCACGACAAACGTCCGGGCGCGAGCTGGAGCGGTGGAAAGGCGTCAAGGGGTCGAGGGAACTCGTTCGCGGAGCGATCTTGATCAGTGGAAGCCCGGCTGATGAAGATGTCGACCGCTGAGAAGGTTGACGTCGCGCCTCTCCACCTCGTTCGACGACAGCGGCTCGGTCGAAGGGGAAGTCCGGGGCAACAGGCCGCAAAGCTCCTCAGCTCTCGCAGACAGCGCACGGTGCTCGCAGAAAGGAGTCTCGCGAGAGCAGCGCAAGGAGAGGTAGAGCGAAGTACTGCGTTGTCAAGTCGGTGCTGCGAGGTGCGTGCGAAGGAGAGGAGAGAAGGAAAGGAGGGGGGCAAAAGCGAAGCTCTACAACCGACGAAAGGGAGGAGGGGTACTACTGCGAGGGGAGGTACAACCGAAGGAGGAGGGGATACTGCGTCTAAGAGGCTGCGAGACAGAGAGGGAGGGGGAGGACGAGCTGCTGCTGACGACGAGGTGCGTGCGAAAACAGGGGTATCGAGACTGCGAACGAGGAGTGGCGAAGTGCGAAGGAGAGGTGCGAACGAGGTGCCATAAATATGTCGTCGACGACGAGGAAAGGCGATATCGAGATGGAGGGAGGGGGCGGGAGGGACGAGCGCAGCCGCTCAGTAGGCCGGCGCGAGCGGCGCAACGTCGATGGCGTGCGGGTCGAGGGGCGCCTTGCCGTGGTGCAGGGCGGCGTACGCCGCGAGCTGCGCGACGGCGTCGTCGCCGAACTGGGCGGCGCCGGGTAGGGGCCAGCCCGTCTTGTCCGCCGACTCGGGCGTGAGCGGGCCCGCCGGCGTGCACGGCGACAGCGGCGTGTGGATGCTGTGCCCATGGCCGAACGCTGGCGACGACGCGTACGACGAGCACACGGTCGACGGCGCGCGCGACGACGAGCGCGAGTAGGGCGACGCGTTGCGGTACTCCTGGCGGGTGCGGACCCGACCCGAGCGCGACGACGTCGACGAGCTCGGCGACGGGCACGACGAGCCCGACGCCGACGTCGTGGTAGTCATGCTCGCCGGGTGGCCGCGCAGGAGCGCGACGGCGGCGTCGGACGCGCGGCGGTGGCGGAGCGTATTGGGCGAGGGCGAGCGCGACGTCGAAGGGGAGGGGGTCGGCGGGCGCGAGTCGCGGCGGCGCTTGCGGTCCTCGAGCGACTTGCGCTGCTGCTGCTGCTGGGCAGCGACAGCGAGCGAGCGGGCGAGCTCGCGCTCGGCCTCGTAGGGCGTGACGACGTCGTGGACCCAACCCTCGAGCTCCTCGTCGCGGACGACGACGTTCCAGCTGCGCGCGCACGGACGACGAGTCAGTGCTGAGCAAGGTAGAGGGCGGCGAAGGAGAGGGACGGATGGACGGACCCGAGGAAGGCAAAGAGCTCGCGCTCCATCTGGTTGACCTCGCGCAGCTCGAACAGTCCTTGGCCGACGATCTGCCAGCTCTTGTTCGAGTAGGTGTCGTCCATCGAGATCTTGCTCGAGAGCATGAGGGACGAGAGGAAGAGGCGGTGGGGCGAGGTGCTGGTGCCGCGCGCCGAGGGGTAGCGCTGCTTGAGGCGGCTCAGGAGGAGGAGGGCCTGGTGCGTGATCGAGACGGGCAGGCGGGTGCGGTACAGCGCGTAGGCCTGCGAGCACGGGACAGTGCGTGTCAGTGCTGTACAGCATGCACGGGCAGGAGCGGGCAAGAGAGAGAGAGAGGGAGCGCACGATGAACTCGCCGAGCTGAGGGACGCTGGCATCCTTCTTTGCGGGTGCGGCGGGAGCGGGTGCGGCGGCGGCGTCGGTGGCGGCTGGCGGGGCGACGCTGAAGAGGGACGTAATGACATGCTCGCACAGGAGGGCGAGGTCTGGATGGCGAGAGGAGGAGGAGGAGCGGCGGCGACGAGGGAAAGCCGGAACCGTGTCAGCTGCCGGACACGGCTATGGGACGGGGGGCAGAGGGGGAGACGAGAGGAGCTGCTACGCACCTTCAAAGCCGTAGTAGCGGTCGGCAGGCATGCTGGGCGAGTGCTCGAGGCGGGGGTGCGGTCGAGGCGAAGAGCGAGGCGAGGCGATGCGGAGGGGAGAGAGGGTCGGCGGCCTCGGCTTGTCGACAGAGGAGGCGGCGAAGATGACCGAGGGCGACACGGGCGCGTGCTTCGGGTTCGCCGCGGAGCAACGGGGCGTGTGGCTGAGGCGGACGAGGGCTCCTGGGCGGACAGGAGAGGCGGTCGACGCGGCGGCTGAAGGTCGACTCCGGCTGAGGTCGTGCGGGCGTGCGTGCGGCGACGTGCGGCTCAAGGGTTCGAGCGAGGCGGCGCGAGTCGAGGTCGGGGCGAAGGGTGTGTGCGTGTGGAGAGCTGGTCGACGACGACGAGGTGCTCGAAGCAGGGAGTGTGGGCGGAGAGGAAGGGAGGGAGGTCGGCAGCTCGCGACGACGGGGATGGGGACAGGGCCGCTCGTCTCTCGCTCGAGTTGCTCACCCGCGGGTGGATTTCTCCGTCGCTCGAACGCGCGGCGCTAAAGCTAGGCACGCTGTTCTTGCCCTTCGCCGCCCGCCGTGCGCGGCTTCTCTGGCTGCCCACGAGGGCTGGCCACGCGGGGTGCCTGGTCCCTCTCGACCACCGCTCGCCGCCGCCCGACTTGGGAAGGCGCACCTTTGCTCGCACGAGTCGCACCTTTTCGCACCGCTCGCAGGGGCAATCGACCTCCGCGCTTCCTGCTCCACAGCCTCTCGCTTCGCATGCATGCTTGGCCTCCGCCGACTCACCGGGTCCTCGTCCAGTCTTCGGCGAGCGGGGCTCACCGCTTCCCTGTCCGACCCTCGAAAATGAGGTGGAAGACGAGCGTGATCGCAGCTATTTCCCACACCGCGGGCTAGCGGCGGCGGCAGGAGGCAAGCGGCGAGCGAGCCACTTGCGCACGGACGGCACACGTCCGCCGCAGGCCGCGCGGCGAAGCGCAGAATCGCCTATCCTCCTCTTGCACCCTGGCGAGCGCGCGCTAGGCGTCCGCGGGCCCCTTTGCGACGATACGCTGCTCGCCCTCGACGCTCGAGGCGTGAGCTCGCCGTCGCCCATGGCCGACCGCGAGGCAGAACAGCGTGAGACGCCGCTCTCGCACTCGCTCGCGCCTGCCGCCGAGCGAGGTCCGAACGCCGTGCGCGCGTCGGCCACGACGACGGCGAGCTGTTTTGCCGATCTTTGGCGCCGCCTGCCGGACATGATCGTTCTCTGCGCTCCGCAGCTTGCCTCTCGAGTCTCTCCCCCTCTCGGTGATCGAGCCGCGCGCCACCTGGGCCTCCGCGCTCGCTCCGTACATAGTGCCACTCGCCGCGTGCGTCGCCAACGTTCAGCAGGAAAGCTCGTCGCGGTGGCGCTCCGCTCGCCGAGCAAGCACGAGCGGGAGCTCGAGCCTCGCTCGCAGCCGCACAGGCTTTTTGCGACGCGCCGCCGTCGGGGCTCGAACCCCTCATCAAGCGGCGGGACGTGCGGCGGCGGCCGCGCATGATCCGCACTTGCTGCATGAGGCTTCCGTGCAAGTTGCCCGAGCCTTTCGACGGCGGCCAAGCTGACCTCGGACAGCGAGGAGGAGGAGGTCTGGGCTGGCTCGGAGATTCCGCCGACTGCACTTTCTCTCGCTCGAGTCCTGACAGCTGCGAGCGCATCTGATGGCGCCCACACCGCCGAGAAAGTCTCGCTGCGAGAGCGCAGCGCTTGACAATTTGCGAGCGCTGGGCTCGCCGCCGCCCTCCCTCCGAGGTAGTCCGACAGCTTGGTGCGGGGAATCGACACGGCGCAGCGCGCGCGCTCTCCTCGCGCGTGGCTCTGCCCTCGCCCCAGCTTGGCATTCGCTGCCCGCACGAGGAAAGGCGAGAGACGCTCGCTCTGGCCGCCTAGCAACGCCGCGTGGCTTGCCCGCCGTCCACGCACGAGCCTCGGCGCACGAGCCTCGAAAGCATAGATCTCCTTGCCGCCCTCCTGGCGGCAAGCGCTTCTGCAAAGCTGTGCTCGCCGAACACCTCGACGCTTTGCGCTGCTCCGAGAAGGCGGAACGTGCGCTCGCGAGAGCGGCGGGCAGCTCGCGCGAACCAGGTTAGCGCGGGCCCGGCGAGCAGCTCGCTCGCTCGACAGGCAGGTCAACGCGCGGCTATGTACAGTACGTCCGCTCGTGTTGACCTTTCGGATGCAGCCGCGCGCGCCTCTCCTCGGACATCGGCGGCCGAGGGAGCGTCCCTTCGCCGCGCGCAGATGCGCACGCTCGGAGGCTCGCTGAATGGGACGCAGTGCGGCTCCCTCGAGTGCGGGAACGCAAGCTTCTCGCCGATGAGCGAGACGACGAGAGCCTCGATCGCACGTGAAAGCGCAGGCGCATTGACCCTCTCGGACGCCGAGCCGCACTCGCTTCATTGACCGTGTCGATCTCGAACCTGCCGCTTCTTCCGGAAGCGCGGGCGGACCTCTCGGAAGGGGGGTTTGCGACGTCTCTTGCCGAACCAGCGCGCGCGAAACAACGCCGCTCGCTCGAGCGCGTTTCCAAGCCGAAGCCGGGTTTCGCTCTCTCGCCGGTCGGACAAGAGCAGCGAGAGCATCCGCTTGTCGCTCGGGCCTTCTCGACGACGTCGTCTCCCACAGCTATGGCTCGTGCTGCTGTAATGAGCGACGCGTTCCTGGTCAATCTGCGGTATCGTCCTGGCGGGTCGGTCGAGCAGTGAGCCGTGGCGACCGAGAATGACCAGCTCTCGAAGAAAGGTGTCTCGCGGCGAGCTTGCAGCGAGAAGGTCGGCCTCGCAGTCGCTCGGATCCCACCCACCTCGTCCGACGCACCGGCTCGCAGCTCGCAACAGCCACGAGACGATCTTTCGCGCGCACGGTCCTGCGAGCACTTCTCTCGCTCGCCGGTCCATGTCCTCGTGCGCTGCCGCGCGCGCTTGCAGCTCCCAGCCTAGCACCCGCAGCGCCGTGAAGAGAGCGTTCCTGCCGCAAGCTGCTCGAGAGGAGGTCCGAGCCAGGTCCGGCGAGTGGGCGCGCCCTGCTGGTCCACGGTACGCCCCGCACCTCGCCTTGATGGGATAGCGCAGCCATGACGAGCTTGCGGAGACGTGCACAGTACTAGTCGGGCAGAAGCACGGCTGCGAGCCGGAGCGCATGCAGACGAGGAGGGGAGCATCTTGCCCGACTCAGAGCCGGACGACCTCGACGATCCTCTCTCTTTTCGCCCGAGAAGACGACAGGGTCGGCGACAGGAGCGAGTGGGAAAGCTCTCGAGGCGCTCGGGCAGTGACATAGGTGGCACAGAGCCATTGTATTGCAGACAGGGACGATGACGACGAAGAGAGAGAGAGAGAGAGGGGGGACGGTCGTCGACGCGCCTGGCTGCGGCGCTGAAAGCGCGGAACGACGACGACGAGGCGAGCAGTTGCTGTTGAACGAGGCGCGGCGAGGGCTCCTGCGAGCGAGCGAGAGGGGAGAAAACGAGTAGGTCGTGGTCGAGCCTGCAGAACCGAAAGAAGAGGACGAGGAGGGTCAGCTCTGGCTCGTCTCGAGGAGGGTTGCTCAAGGTCGTCGCATCAGTGGTCCGAAACAAAGATTGATATCTGCATCGTCCAGGGCCCGAGGGATTGTACGGTCCTCGTTCGACAGTAAAGCCGGCCCCGAGCGTCGCGCGAAGCGTCGAGTCCGCCCGTCGGGATTGGGTTCATCAAGCGCGAGGAGGAGGACTGCGAAAGAGAGACTCACCGAAGGCTACAGATTGTCGCTAGAGGTAGAGGGAGAGGCCTGTTGCGGTGGGTGCGACACAATCAGCGAAGGGGCTCGAGCGCCGACGAGAGTGCTCTACCGCGCCCGACGACGACGCAGCGACGACGGCCGGCTCAGACAACGTCCGGCAGGACGAGGATCATCCTCAACAAGGGTTAGGATTGCTGAGATAGTGTATTTTTTGAAAGGTTTCGTCTTGGCCGGCGAGACGGAGCGGGAGAGCGAGTTTGGGAAGGTGGCTCACCTCGTCGACGACGCCGCCGAGCTCGCAGTACGGCGTGTGTCGGTGCGTGTCGGTGTGTGCGAGCTCGGCGGGCGAGAGGAGGTCGAGGTGAGGCGAGGACCTGTGCGGGAGGGGCGAGGGAGTCAGCACGGGGCTCGCGAACGACGAGGGGTTGTTCTCGTGGACCGCGCTCGCTCGACCGCAACGAGTGCGCGCCGAAATTCACGTTAGAGAAGGCTGAAACTTTATAATGCGTGGGTTGTCCTCAGCAGGAGTAGGACTCGAGCTGTGCTCGTTGGTAGGGTTTTAATCATCCGTGGATGAGCGGGTCCGCCGAGAGGGGTGGGGGAAGGCGATGAAGTCAAGATGCACGTACTCACAAAGATCGCAGCTTGACGGCCGAGACGTAGACGCCATGCGAGGTGGGCGAGCACTGCAAGGAGGGGCGCGAAGGGAGGGTCAGGACATGCTCGACGACGACGACGACGCTGCTCGACGACCTCGCTCCTTCTGCTGCGGCCATCAGCAGCTTGTAGACGGATGTCGTGTGTCGCTCAAGGGCCGGCCGAGCGGCGCGAGAGCCAAGCTCGCCGGCCTCGGACACATGCATTTGTGCGCCGGCGCCGCTCGACGGCGGCTGCAGTACGCCCATCCTCGCCGCACCGCCCCAGACCTTCCCGCACACACGTAGCACCGGGCGAAGCAGGCCGAGGAGAAAGGACTGACCGGGAGCTAGCTGAGCGAGGCGAACGGTCGGGCGACGAGTCGGGCGCAAGTTGTCGACGACGAGCAGATCTGCAAGACGAGGGCGGGTCAGCGACTGGCTCTGGAGGACTCGTGAGCTGCTGCTGCGTCCATGGATGCTCTCGCGCGCGCCGTGCCGGCGAGGCTCGGGATCCCAGGGTTGAAGTTGAGCGTTTCATCGGCGCACGCGAGCGCGCGCCGTCAAGGAAAAAATTAGATTGTTTGACGGTCTTGTCCCGCCTCGCGAGCGTCTTGGACGCAGGGCTAGAGATGCAGCGAGGCTGCGGGAGCCCGAGCAAGAGAATGAGACTCACGAGACGAGACGAGCACTTAGGCTCACGAGCCGACGGTGAAGGGCGGTATTGCTGCGCGCGAGGTCGGCATGGTCGAAGGTGGAGCAGTAGAGTAGAGGCTGTTGCGCAAGGAGAGAGAAGAGGGTCAGCGAGGCTCGCAGGACGGAAGGTTGCTCGGTGCGCCCGGCCACCTCGAGCGCAGGCGCGACGAGAGCCACAGGGCTGCTCAGATCAAGTGTATAGCGAGTCGGCATGCTCGACACAGGCTGCCAGTCCCCCTAGCTCGACACACCGCCGCCTACCCCTGAAGCGCGAGGCGACCATCGACCCGAGGGAGGACAGCCGACGACGACGAGGACGAGGGGAGGGCGACGCCGCACCGCGCGAGGACAGGGCCGGTCCAGCTGGATGGGACAGGTTAGAGGGGTGCATCTCGCGCAAGACGGGCACAGAGAGCGAGGGTGGAAGATTTACCTCGAGCGCGGTGGTGGAGGTAGAGCGCGAAGGGCGGGCGAGGCGAGCGAGCGACTTGGTGCGAGCAGCCGAAACTCGTCTTTCGCTCGCCGTCCTCAGCTCGGATGGTTCTGCTTCCGAGCTCGAGCTGGTCCTTGGTCCGCAGGCTCGACGAGCGTGCTGCAAGCTCGACGAAAGAGCGCCGCCGAGCCCAGGCGCACGGACGCTCTCACGGTCGTCTCGCAGCTCCCGAGCGCAAGCACAGGGCGAGGACGAGGCTGCGCTACGTGATCATGACAACAAGACACCGAGTACGTGAAAGGAGAGCGCCCGCTTCAGTCCTCCTCCCACCAGCTGTCCTTGGCGACCGGCCGCCTTGACATGTCGCCGCGGATGGTCGGCCTCGCCGCTGCGCCGCCTGCCGCGCCCTTTTGCTTCTTCTTGCCGCTCGCACCGGTCGCTCCTGCCGCCTTGTCCTTGTGCGGCGCCGGCGCAGGCGGCGGCGCGATGGGCGCGACGGGCGCCGCCTCAAAGTCGAACCCGAGGACGAGATCGTCCTTGCGCTCGACACGGCGCTTCTTGCGCTTCTCGTCCTCGACGAGCTCGTCCTGCTCGTCGTCGTCGTCCTCGTCGCCGCTGCCGCCGCGCTCGGCCTCCTCGCGCAGGTGCTTCTCGTGGCGGAGCGTCGCCGCGAGCCCGAGGTGCTGCTGGCGCTTCTTGCCGACGCCGGTGAGGCTGATCTTGGACAGGTCGAGCGCCTCGAGCGCCGGCGTCGTGTTGGTGAGGAGCGACGGCGTCTTGTGCGTCAGGAGCGAGTCCTCCCACGCCGACTTCTGCGTGCGGTAGAGGGCCATGGTCGCGCGGGCGTCCGTCACCTGCGAGGCGGGCACGAGGCGAGTCAGCTGGGCCCATCTCTCACATAACAGTGCAGGACGAGCGAGAAAGGGGACGCACCGAGCTGTGCTCGCCGGCCTGGATGTCGACGCCGAGTGCGAGCTTGGCGAGGTTCTTGAGGCCGGGCCGCTTCGTCTTGGCGAGGCCCTGCAGCGGCGCGTACTTGGACGTGTCGCGCGTCATGTGCCACGGGTGCGACAGGAGGAGGACCTGTTACGACGCGAGCGAGTCAGCGTTCGGCCAGCGGCCGGGGCGATGAGAGGAAGGGACGCACCTGGGTGTCGTTCGAGAGGGCGTGGCCGATGAGGATGCGGTCCTTGAGGAGCGCGGCGACCTCCTTCTGGACCTCCTGGAAGCTCGGAGCTGCAAGCGAGAGGCTTCACGTCAGCACAGGCGCGAGAGAGCCGGACAGCGAGGAAGCGAGAGAGAGACGCACCGTTCCTCAAGTCCTCCTCCCTCACGCCCGACACCCACGTGCGGTAGTCGGTCACCCGCTCCCTCGGGCGCACGAACCGGTCGAGGATGGTGCAGCCGTGGTAGTTGACGATCGACACGCGGGCGAGAGTCGACTCGACGCCCTCGGGGCCGACGCCGACCATCTCGCAGTCGATGGCTGCGGGCAAGCGAGACGAGCGTCAGCGCATGCTCGTGCAGCTCCTCAAAGTAAGGGGACGCACCGAGGTACTGTCCGGGGCTGTCGGCGCGAGGAGGGGGGGAGGGAGAAGAGGTCAGCGACTCGAGCCACGACCTGGGGCGAAGGGGACGAGAGGGACAGGACGCACTCTCGCTGCCACGCCGCCGTCCCGCCCTGCATGATTTCGTCGACAGGGACGAGGCGCTTGTGCGCCGCACCCTTCTTGCGCGTCTCGGCCGCCGCCTCATCTGCTCGCTGGCGCTCCTTGCCCTTGAGGCTGCTGCTGCTGGCCCGAAGCCGCTCGGGCGCGTCCGAGAGGCTGCTCGAGTGGCTGCGCTTGCGCTTGTGGCTGACCTGGGCGGGCGCAGTTGCGGAGGAGGCGGGCTTGATGGCCTGTGGGGAGTCGCCGCGACGAGGGAGGGTGAGCTGGGGACGAGACGGCGAGGGCTCGGGGGGGAGAGGACGCACTGCCTTGAGCGACTTCCAGTTGGACGAGGGAGCGACAGGCGCGACGACCTTCTTGGTCTTGGCCATGGCGGGCGAGGATGAGGAAGCTCAAGCTGGCGACTCGTCCGAGCGCGTCGGCCAGCCTGAGCGCGAGGCGGTGCTGTCGACCGCGAGCCGGGCTCGCTTCTCTCACTCTCTCTTGGTGGGAGCTCACTTCTCCAGCTTCGACAGCTCTGTGCGCGCGACCGAGGAAAGGCGAGGAACGAGGCAGCGTCCATGGTTGCAGGGATGCGAGAAAGGGAGGCTCGATAAAGCTAGGGCGAGGCGACAGGGGATGTACACGGTCGTGCGGATGGTGGTAGTGCGTGCGACGAGAGAGAGAGAAAGGGGAAAGGAAGGAGTGGAAAGAGCTACACGGAAGAAGGGAGGGAGGGAGGAGGGCGAGATCATGCCAGGACGAGGGCCGCGACCGAGGCGGCGAGAGCAACGGCGCCTGCAGCCTTGCCGACGGGCACCGACGTCGCAGCGCTCGTGCTGCCGGACGACGACGAGTCGGTCGTGCCCGTGTTGGCGCTGCCGCCGCTGCCGCGCGTCGCAAAGCCGACGGCGGGCGGGTCCGAGAAGCGGTACGCCGAGTAGACGCCCGTCAAGAAGGCGTCGCCGACGATGATGTCGACCGTGCTCGTCGAGCTCGTCTCGAGCGCAAAGACGGCGCCGAGGCAGAGCGACCCGCGCGAGTTGACGGCGCCGGCGTTGAACTGGTCCGAGTCGATCGAGTACTCGACGCCGCCGAACGTCATGCTCACGTTGACGCTCTGGCTGCAGGGGAACGAGTAGTAGCCGCTCTCGCCCTGGAGCGAGATCGACGCCGAGCCCGGGACCTGGGCGTACACGGCCTCGGCGAAGCTCTGCGGCGCGCCGATGAGCGTCGTGCCCGTGTCGATGACGACGGCGGCGTCGGTGAGGCCGAGCGACTGGCCGCCGACGTGAACGTCCTGCAGCGGGATGGCCCAGTAGGCCGCCGGCTGCACGATGTTGATCCAGTTGAGCTCGCCCGAGAAGGCGCTCGTGTCGACGCCGCCGATCGTGAGGGTGCCGCCCGGGGCGGTCGGCGAAGAAGTCGTCGTGAAGGTGTGGGTCCTGCAGGATAAGCAGTCGAGATGAGCTGGGCGCGCGAGGGAAGGGAAGGGAGGTCGAGGCAAGAAAGGAAAAGGCGACGTACTCGAACGCGAAGCCGAAGACGCCCTCGGGAAGCGTGCCGTTACGCCACAGGGCCTCGACGAGCGGCGTCTCGCCCGAGCTGGCGAGTGCAGTCCAGCCGAGGCCGAGGATGCCGCTGATCGTGCCGTCGACGATGTTCTCGAGCGTGTCGCACGCCGCGAAGACCTGGTCGGGCTGGGTGAAGTTGCCGATCGAGATCGTGTCGCGGACGAGGGTACCTGCAGGGCGCGCGGCGCAAGGTGTAGGAAAGGAGAGCGAGGAAAGGGACGAGGGCGAAAGGGAGGAAAGGGGCGAGGGCGAAAGGGGGAGAGGGGTTCGAGCGAGAGGGGGAAGGAAAGGAGGGGGCGTATCAGTGGCGCTCGATTGCAAAGCGAGGTATGCGTGCGACGCACCTGATGCGGAGCCCGAGCCGTACTGGATCGAGAAGGCCGACTGCGACGTGGCCGAGGTGGACGAGGTCGACGGCTCGTAGCCGGGCGTGTTGGCCGAGCAGCCGTTGCAGCCCGTCTCGGCGAGGATGAGGTCGGCCGAACCAGTATCGAGGACGACTGAGAAGGCAGTAGCAGGCGTGCCGACGTCGATCTCGCCGTACCACTCGCTGCGAGGAGGAGGCCGAGGAGGGGGGTCAGCGTCTCGTTCGGCGGTCGGGCCTGCAAGTTTGGACCTCGTCTCTAGCAGGACATGCTGGCTGTAGAGTCCTGCGCTCAGTGCGCTCCACCGATGGGCGCGCAGCCGCAGCCCGAGAGGACGCAGCCAGCAGCACCGCCACCTCGCACCGAGAACGGGCGAGAGAGAGGAATGGCGCAACTCACGAGTCTTGATAGCTGGTCATGGCGACGTCGGTCTGGCGCTTCTGCTGCTGGGTGCTTGACGAGTCGCGCGAGCCGGGCGCCCAGGCGCCGTACTTGCTGCGCATGCCCTGGGCCTTGCGCAGGAAGCTGTCGGCATCGCGGCGTCGCTCGAGGGTGGCGCCGCGGCGCACGAGCGGGACGGTGAGGGCTTGAGGTGCTGGTGCCGGTGCCGGTGCGGGCGAGCGGGCCTCAAGGGGTGCGGCGGCAGCTCCTGCTGCGAAGGCGGGGCGGAGGGGCGAGGCGCCGGCGAGGTGGGCGGCGGCGGCGAGTGCCGACAGCGACAGCGCGAGAGGGTTGGTGAAGTGGGCAGGCATGGCTGCTGAGCGCGGCTGGTCGAGCTGGAGCGCGGAGGTGGGAGGGAAGAGGGAGCAGGAGCCGAGCCCAGGGTTGACGACGACGACGACGACCGACGAGAGGCTCGGGCTCCGCGCGGGGCAGTGGGCAACGGCACTCGGCGGACGTCTCGCCGCCCAAATTGCCTCCGAGTGCGCATCACTCGCCTCTCTCTCTCGCAGCTCTCGTCGTGACCGTCGACGACGTCGCTCCGCTTTCACTCTGCGATGCTCGGCGCCCCTCCCTCATCGCGCTCACCTCGCCCGCTCCCACCTCGGCAAGCCCGATCGCCTGTATCTGCTGCTGCTCGATCGTCCGTGCACGCACCTCAGATCTCGGCGCGCCCGGCTCTGCGTCTTGCACCTTGTCGTGGCCTCGACAGCTCGGCTGCTGGAGCACCTGCTGGCTCGCCTGCTGCTGCGCACTCCCAGCTTCCCTCGCCCCT